>Ga0208461_1000003_pt1 | contig 265400 bp, 193 predicted proteins | sample AD_JPNTR4_MetaG_FD_184448 | JGI IMG/M metagenome (GOLD analysis project Ga0208461, IMG submission 184448) | Active sludge microbial communities of municipal wastewater-treating anaerobic digesters from Japan - AD_JPNTR4_MetaG (SPAdes) (version 2) | ecosystem: Engineered > Bioreactor >...
GCCGACCAGCGCGCTGATAGCGACCGTGAATGCGGGCTAGGGATTCCCGCTTGGCGGATAGACTCATGTTCGGTACTTCGGTAACCATGAACTTGAGTCAACGTATCGGCGAACATCTCGTCCACCTCCCCGCCCCGGTAACATTTATCTTGAGTCAACTCGGCTGGAACATCGCTCGCATCTTCGTGCCCAGCATTTCATGGATGTCGAAACCTTTGATGTGGGTTTGGACGGCCTTGTCACGGAACGGGAAACTGAACGGCATTTCGACGATTGCGCGATGCGGTTTGCGTTCGGTCACATTCGCTTCAACGACGATTTCCAGCGTCCGGTTCGGCTCAATGATGGAGCGCGTCGAGTAAGTCATGCGCAACACGCGCGAGGGTTTCACTGTGTTACGGATTGCCAATACGAGCGTGTCCCAAACCGAAGCTTTCGGCGTTCCCAAGACATCGGTGAGCACGCGACGAATGGCGCGTCGGATGTGCTCTGCCGGGCGTGTGCCAACCACGACCAGATCAATGTCCTCGCTGTAACGGGCGGGTGGCGCGAGATGGACTTTGTGCAGCAGCGTGCCGCCACGCATGGCGACTTGGGAATTCAGAAACTTGTCGTTGAACAGCGCGACCATCGCGCGGCACAATAGGAGGTCTTGTTCGACCTGATGCTGCGCCCCCCACGGCACAATGGCTTGGTGCGCCAGAATATCCTGGCGGGTGATTGGCGTCATATTTTCAACTCACTGGAGTTGTTGAACACCTGCCAGCGTTTGACGAGCGGGAGGTTGTCGCGCTTACCCTTGGCCGGAGAGAGCGTCACGGGTGTCAATTCGTCGGGCAGCCAGTCGCGAACAGCTTTCGCCAGGGACTTGTTGCCGCACGCTTCGATGACAAACCCCAACCGCTGCGCGACGGCAGGCTCGTTCTCCGCATCCAGTACGCGCCTGAGTTCACGAGCACGCAAGAGCGGTAGAAGGGGGCGAATGGTTTCCGCCGCGCGCTCGATGCCGCCGATGCTGGTCGCGTAGCGAACCAAATCATACGCCGTCGCCTCGGCCGTGCTGACCAAAAGTGGCGCGACCGCTCCGGCGGCTTGCTGTGTCGGCGTCCGCTCAATCCCCCGCTTGACGAAGAACCTGACTTGAACCCGCCCCACCTTGATCGTGCGGCAAGGACGGTTGGTCATCACCTGTGTGACTTGGAGCGCTTGCGGATTTGAGCCATACGAGCTGGCGGCGGATTGCAGCGCCAGGTAATACGGTCGGCCCAGCCAGGTGAAGTAGTCTTGAAGCCACCAAGTCGCCGGTGGCGCTCCCATGCTGCGATGTTCGGGGCTGACAATCAGGTAGAACGGCTGCCTTGGTGAAAGCCGGACGATTTTACCCCGCAGTCGTGACAACTGGCGCTTGGCGGCAATCGCCGACAACCCCGTTTCCTTGACCAAATCTTTTAGCACAATCGTGACACGCCCCAAGGCTAGGCGTGCATCGCACAATGCCTCAGCCGCGCCGATTCGGCGGGCCTTGGAGGCGCTTTTGGTCCGATTTTTCATTTCTGTATCGTATCGTCTGACGGTTCATTATGCAAACGCTATTCTTGGCCTTTTCTGCGTTGCTGAGCTCGCAACTGCGAGCAGCTCGCCTCCTGACGATTAGAAATCGGCCTGCAATTGAAGGCAAAGCCGCTATCGGCTAGGAACAAAAATACCCAAGGGTTCGAAGACTAGTCTGGGTAGAATAGGCGGCTGCCTGATCGGGCGTTTCGCACTGTTGCATGGTGTCGGGTGTGGGACATTCCCGGAGTGAAACAATTTTCCATTCCTGGGGTTGGGCTGGGAATTTGATCGGCTTGACGATTTATTCGTTAGTTGCGGAGCAGGTGCAGGGCATCCGTTGGAGATGAGGTTTTCAGTCGTGTTCATGTTTTGCGTTTCGTTTGTTAAAGGAGCGGGACTACTCTCTTCACCTCCTTCCCCGAGAGAGCAGCCCCGCTCCGAACGAAACGCCCTGCGTGTGCGCGCGCTGTCGGGCGACGGAGCATCAGCAACGGAGTGACAGCGGGCGAAAAGATGTTTCGACCGCTGGCGCGAAGTTGCGCGGAGCAACCAGAGGCGAGGGCATACGCGGGTGAACACGACCCAAAACCTCATCGGCGGATGCCGACACTGAACTGCGAGCCTTCCAGTCCTTTACAGATTACTCAGCGTCCTGAGCATTTTTGCTCAGAAGGGTAAGCGTCAGCCGGAATAAAAGGCGAGGGTTCAAAACCGACCCTCGTCTTTGAGTCGAAAGAAGTGCCAGTGAAAGTGCCAGTGAACGGGTGGCAAATGTGTAATTGGCGAGTACTTGATTTGTATTGCACGGGTACTGTGGAGTGCTTGACACGCACGCGAACATCCCTGATTCTATTGGCGTTCGACAGCTATGAGGCTGTACGCCTCTGGTGGCGGGGCGGTAGTAACGGAGTAGCTCAAATGGCTATTATCGTTCGATTCCGACCCTCGCCTCCATCCGTAATGTCGGAAGTAGAAGGAGTTAAGCAGGGCGAAAGAGCCACTGCCAGTAAACTGCGAACTTCCTGCGCTTATACCTTCCGGCACCTCCGATAGCTCCACACCTATCCGTCGTGCAAATCAACAGCGTCGTTGGGGGATTTGGCTGCGCCGAGTCGTTCGTCAAGCGCGTCTCACCAGTACGCTGATATGAGGCTCCGCGCGTCTCTCCGTTGCCCCCGCCAGTGAACTTCGGAACCAACTGAAGTTCAGCACAAACATGGCGACGCCAGTTTTCAGGTATTGACCCATTCTGTATCCCCATGAGTATCAGCCTCGCGCGTGGTTTGCTTTTGCTTTTTGAGGGGTAATTCATACTCTCTGGTCATTTATGGAACGTCTGCCTGGTTTTCGCGATTTTTATCCCGAACCACTGCCGCAACCCGGCTTGTGGAGTGCGAATGCACGCCAATATATTTTCAATACCTGGCGCAGCCTGGCGCGGCGCTACGGTTTCCACGAATACGATGGCCCCCCACTGGAACCACTGGAACTCTTCACCACTAAGAGCGGCGAGGAAATCGTCGGCCAACTCTACCATTTCACCGATAAAAGCGAACGGCAGGTTTCTCTTCGCCCGGAAATGACGCCCACGCTGGCGCGCATGATCGCCGCCTGTGAGCGGGGGTACAAAAAGCCGTTCAAATGGTTCGCCTTGCCGCAACTCTTTCGCTATGAGCGCCAGCAAAAAGGGCGCTTGCGCGAGCACTTTCAGTTCAACGCCGACATTGTTGGCGAAAAAGACCCTGCCGCTGACGCGGAACTCATTGCACTCTTGATTGATACGCTCCGCTCTTTTGGATTAACGCACGAGGATTTCGTCATTCGCCTCAGCAGCCGCAACGCCTGGCAGGTGTTTTTCCGGCACCGGCACGGCGCGGCAACGCAGGAATACGCTTTTTATCAAATCATTGATAAATTGGAGCGCGAGGCACCGGAGCAAAGCAACGAAAAGCTCGAACGCCTCGGGTTTTCTCTGGCGGAGGTGTCTTCCTTTATCGCGCAAGGCGAGCCCACGGCCGAGTTGACAGCCATACTGGCCAATCTTGCCGCTCGCGGACTCAGGGATTACGTGAAGGTTGATTACCACGTCATTCGCGGGCTGGCTTATTATACCGGCGTCGTTTTTGAGGCGTTCGACCGCAAAGGTGAGTTTCGCGCCATCGCCGGCGGCGGCCGCTACGACAACCTCGTCAAACTTATTAGCCAGGGGCGCGTGGATCTTCCCGCCTTGGGCTTCGGCATGGGCGATGTGGTGCTGCTGGAACTGCTTCGGGCGCGGGCATTGTTGCCAAAGTTTACCGCTGCGCTGGACGTCTTTTGCCTAGTCGAAGATGAGAATCTGCGAGTCGAATTCCTGAAAGTGATCCACGACTTACGGGCTGCCGGTCTAGCTGTGGATTATTCGCTGACCGCCGCTAAACCAGATCGGCAGTTCAAACGCGCGCAGGAACTTAACGCGACGTACACGCTCAAACTGGAACGAGATCCGGCGGGCATGCTCCTGGCGCGGATCAAGAACCTCGAGGCTCGGCAGGAAAGCGTAGTTCTCCCCGCTGAGGTCGTCACTTGGTTGAAGGGGCGCCAAGGCCAGGAAGGGTTTCGGGGTGATCCCGCAAAGGCCTGACCGCTACCAACTTATTTCACGCCCGTAAAAAACGAGGCCACAGCCACGCTTGCTAACGACCAGGACGCCGCTAGGATTTCACGCCCCTGGACGCAGTGGCGGCGGTGCGGGTTTCTTTTTCTTTGACCAGGGTTGCTCCCTTGCCGACGCGCTTGCGCAGGTAGGTGAGCTTGGCGCGGCGGGTCGCGCCTTTGCGTTCCACTTCCACCTTCGCCACGCGTGGGGAATGTAGCGGAAATACCCGCTCCACTCCTTCGCCATAGCTAATACGGCGAACCGTGAACATTTCATTCAACCCATGCCCGCGGCGGCCGATCACCACTCCGGCAAAGACCTGGATGCGCTCTTTGCCGCTTTCCACAACCTTGGTATGCACCCGCACGGTGTCGCCTACGCCGAAATCCAAAGCGTCTTTGCGATATTGTGCCGACTCAATCTTATCAAGTAATGCCTGATTCATAAAATGTCTTTGCGAACAGGTCCGGTCGCCGTTCCTGGGTTCGCCGTCGCGCCTGTTCTGCGCGCCAGCGGGCGATTTCTGCATGGTTGCCGGATAGCAACACTTCCGGGACTTTCATGCCGCGGAACTCCGCGGGCCGCGTATATTGCGGGTATTCGAGCAGTTCCTGGCTGAACGAATCTTCCCGGGCACTGTCTTCATCGCCCAAAACTCCCGGCAGCAATCGGGTAACCGCGTCAATAATAACCATTACCGGCAAAGCGCCATTCGTCAAAACGTAGTCGCCAATGGACAACTCGTCATTCGCCAACCGTTCACGCACCCGTTCGTCAAAGCCTTCATAGTGGCCGCATACCATGAGCAAATGCTCCCGGCTTGCCAGTTCCCGCGCGATCGACTGGTCAAATCGCCGTCCGGCAGGCGATACCAGCAGGACGCGTGTATTCTCACGTGCCAGGTCTTCCACGGCGGCAAAAAGCGGCTCCGGCTTCAATAACATGCCTGGCCCGCCGCCAAATGGCCGATCGTCCACCGTCTTATGGCGATCAAGCGCGTAATCTCGCAGATTATGGAGCGCCAACTCCAACCGCCCCGCTTCCCGCGCTCGCCGGATGATGCTTTCGTCGAGCGGCCCCACAAACATCCTCGGGAACAACGTCAACACATCAATCTTCATCTTCAGCTTCCGCTTCGCGCTCGCCGGGTTGGCACCCGCACCGGCCCCTCGGCGCAGAGGCCCGGCCTTTCGGTTCCAACACCGTCAGGTGGCCGGCCGATCTTCCACAATCTCCAGGGTGCAACGCTGCCCTTTCCGGGCGCTCCCGGCAAGCAGCAAAGAGCGGATGGCATTGATCGTCATCCCCTGACGCCCGATAATTTTCCCCACATCCTGTGGATGCAGGCGCAACTCATAAACCGTCGTGCCCTCGCGTTCCACTGGCGTAATCGTCACCGCCTCCGGGTTCTGCACCAACCCTTTGACGACGTATTCAAGGAACGCTTGCATGGAGCCGACGGCGCTTGCTTTGCTTAGGCCGTTGCTGCCGCCGCGGCTTTCGTCGCTTTCTTTATAAAGCTGGCGACAGTCTCGCTCGGCTGCGCGCCTTTACTGACCCAGTATTGGGCGCGGTCCAGCTTTAGCGTGAACTTATCACGCTTCTTTTGCGGCAGGTACGTGCCCAGTTCCTCGATAAATCTTCCATCGCGGGGGCTGCGTGAATCAGCCACGACGATGCGGTACGCGGGTGTATTCTTCGTCCCGATCCGCTTCAAACGAATTTTAACGGCCATAAATCATTTTGTTCTTTGGTAGCGGCGTTCATTCGGCCGCCCGCCTTAATGGGGTCTTCCCAAAAGGAAAACAGAGCCTAGTAGCACCACCGTGACTTGGCAAGCCCTGTTTTAGGGTTTTTCTGGCAATAAAGCAGCGGCCCCCAGACAAGGCGAACGACTGTCTTGCGCCGCTCCCAGGACGGACGCACGCGCTAAAGACGATTTCCTATCACACACCAGCGAACCGCCAAGGAGGGAACTTTGCAAAGTGAAACGCGTTTGCACGATTACGAGAACGCCACTCAGCAGGCCCGGTTCTGATTGACGAACTCGCGGCTTGAGAATCTAATTATAGAGCAGCGAGCTTATGAAAAAAATCGTCCTAGCGTGTATTATCGTGGCGGTCGGCTGCCTTGGCTTGTGGTTTTGGGCCCGACCCGCTTATCGGCGGCACCAGGAGATCCGGCTGGTGGAACAAGCCAAGGCATATTTGACCCAAAAGGAATATAACAATGCCTCGCTGAGTGCCCGCCGGGCATTGCAGATAAACCCCCGCAACCTGGAGGCATGCCGGGTTATGGCCGATTTGGCCGAAAAAACCCATTCCCCGGACGCCTTGGACTGGTGGCGTCGAATCGTCGAGGCGGAGCCTAGCATCCCCCATAAACTTCAATTCGCCTCTGCCGCGCTGCATTCACAAAGCCCTCCCTTTCCCCTGGCGACCCAGATTCTGGAGGAACTGAAAGGAACCGCGACCAACCTCGCCGCCTACCACGCGATTTCGGCCGAACTGGCACTCCGGCTCAAGCGAACCACGGTCGCGGCCAAACACCTCGAACAAGCCTGCCGGCTTGAACCTACGAATGAATTGCACCAGCTAAACCTCGCCGTCCTGCAACTCGAATCAACCAAAGCCGGCGTTCCGTCTGCGGCGCGGGTGACGCTCGAACGCTTGCGTGCCAGCACCAATGTAGGGGATGTCGCCTTACGCTGGCTGGTGGCGGAGAGTCTCGAACGAAACGATTTCTCCCGGGCGGCCCGATTTTCCCGGCAACTTCTGGCGGATCCACGGGTGGTGATGGGTGACCGTTTGCAGCATCTCGCCATCCTTCGCCAATCGCAAAGCCCCGAGTTCAAAGATTATCTTCGCACGCAGCAAAGAAATGCCACCACCAACGCGGCGCAAGTCTATGCGCTCTCGACATGGATGGTCGAGCGCGGCCTGGCCGATGACGCGCTCACCTGGCTGCTGGCCTGTCCGGCCAAACTGCAAGCTGAACAACCGGTTCTTCTGGCGGTGGCGGATTGCTATATGGCCAGGAAGGATTGGCACGGCCTCGATCAGGCCCTTTCCGCACAGAATTGGGGCGACCGCGAATTCCTGCGGTTTGCTTTTCTTGCCCGCGCGGCGACGGAGCTCAATCAGAAACTGGCGGCCGACGCCCGCTGGCGCACCGCCATTCGCAATGCCGGGGATCGCCTGGGCCCTTTGACCACCCTGCTGACTTTGGCCACCAAGTGGGGGCAGGAGCAGGCCCGGGAAGATTTGCTTTGGCGAATCGCGCAGCGCTTCCCCAGGGATCAGTGGGCGCTGCGCGAGCTGGAACGAACCTATACCCTGGCCGGCAACACGCTGGGGCTGAACAAGGTGTACTCCAGCATGGCCAGCTATGCCCCGCAAAACTTCGTTGCTCAAAACAACCTGGCGGCCACCTCCCTGCTGCTCAAACTGAACCTGCCCCGGACGCACGAACTGGCCCGGGAACTCTTCACCCAGCACCCCGAACAGGCCGTGATCGCCTCCACCTACGCCTATTCGCTTTATCTGCAAAACCGAACCCGGGAAGGCCTGGCCGTGCTCCAAAAGCTGAAACCCGAAGACCTCGAAAACCCGTCCGTGGCGCTCTACTATGGGATCCTGTTGACGGCCGTCGGCGAGGGCAACAAAGCCAGCCCTTACCTGCGCATCGCGCAGGATTCCAGCCTGCTGCCGGAAGAAAAAATACTGCTGGCCGAAGCGCTCAAAAGGCCCGGCTCGAATTCCTGACGGCCATCCCCGGCGATCGTTCGCCGGGTTTCAGGAGCAACCAAGACTTTCGCCGCACTTGAGGCACCGATAGCAGGCGCCGCTGCGCACAGTCACGTTGCCGCAGTTGGGGCAGGCTGGCGCGTCCTGCTGAAAATGGGCCACCAGTTCATTGATTGTCTTGGCAGGCCGCATGGCCGGGGCGGGTTGCGCCGGCGAATGGCCCTTGCCGTTGCCATCGGCCCCGGATTTCAGCTCCAGGATCTCCGTGTCATCCGCAAGGGGCAGTTCGCGCACGGGGCGGTTCACCTTTTTCTTCTCCGCCTCATGCAGCCCGGGAATAGCCAATTCCGGCTGGTTCTGGTTCGAAGTATGGGCTTCGCGGAAGCCGGGGATGAACTGGATCGCCATCCAGCGAAACACATAATCCATGATGGATGCGGCGTTGCGGATGTCGCGGTTCTTGGTGAATCCCGACGGCTCGAATCGCACATGCGCAAACTTGCGGGCCAGGGTTTCCAGCGGCACGCCGTATTGCAGCGCCAGGCTGGTCAGGGTGCCAATGCCATCCATCAGCCCGCCAATCGTGGAGCCTTCCTTGGCCATGGTGATGAATAACTCTCCGGGTTGGCCGGACTCAAACATCCCCACCGTCAGATAGCCTTCATGGCCCGCAATATCAAACTTGTGCGTGATGGCCGTGCGCGTATCCGCCAGGCGCCGCCGCAGCGGCTTGCCGGACTGCGTCCGGAGTTGCGTGATCTCGGCCTCCAGTTCTTTGATGCGGTCCTCCAGCGCGAAAATGCTGCCCGTTTCAGCTTTGCCTTCGCCTTCGCCCAGGCGCTTCGTGCTGAGCGGTTGAGAACGCTTGGAACCATCACGGTAGATGGCCACACACTTCAGCCCCATCTTCCAGGCTTGCACGTAGGCGTCCCGGATGTCCTCGATGGTGCTTTCGTTGGGCATGTTGACGGTCTTGGAAATGGCGCCGCTGATAAACGGCTGCGCGGCCGCCATCATTTTCAGATGCGCCAGGTAAGGGAGGCTCCGCTGCCCGCGGCTGGGCTTGAAGGCGCAGTCAAAGACCGGCAGGTGTTCGGGGCGCAACCCGCTCGTGATGGTTTGCGCGCCTTCCACGACATCTTCAATCGTATGGTATTGCGTGATATGGCCAATGATCCGTTCGGATTCCGCGGCGTTGTATCCCAGGCGCTGCAACGCTTCCGGCACCGTGCGGTTGACGATGTTCAAGCTCCCGCCGCCCGCCAGCAGCTTGAATTTTACCAGCGCCAATTCCGGCTCGATGCCCGTCGTATCACAGTCCATCGAGAAGGCAATGGTGCCGGTCGGCGCCAGGACCGTCACTTGCGCATTGCGATAGCCCGTCGCGCGGCCGCGGGCCAGCGCTTGGGTCCAGGACTGGCGCGCTTCTTCCTTGAGATAATCAAACTCCCGGCTCGGCTGGATTTTTTCGACCGCGTCGCGATGCTGCTGGATGACCGCGAGCATGGAGTCCACATTGTCCGCTGCCAGCGGCGCCGTCACGTGCGCGCAGCGGGCGTCGTGATAACCCTTGAACGCGCCCATAATGGCGGCAATTTCGGCCGATTGCTCATACGCCCGCCCGGTCATGATGGCCGTAAGGGCGCCCGCCAGCGCGCGCCCCTCGTCCGAGTCATAGGGCAGCCCATAGCTCATGATGAGGGAGCCCAGGTTGGCGTAGCCCAGGCCGAGCGTGCGAAAGATATGGGAATTCTCCGCAATTTGCCGGGTCGGATAGCTCGCGTTATCAACCAAGATCTCCTGCGCGGTGATAAAAATCCGCACGGCGGCCTTGAAGGCCGCGACATCGAAAATCCCGTCCGCGCGCTTGAACTTCACCAGATTCAGCGAAGCGAGATTGCAGGCCGTGTTATTGATGAAAACGTATTCCGAGCAGGGATTGGTGGAATGGATCGGCTCGGTGCCTTTGCAGGTGTGCCACTTCTGAATGGCCCCGTCGTACTGCAGCCCCGGGTCACCGCAGACCCAGGTGCCCTCGGCGATCTTCTGCAACAGCAGGCGGGCGTCCTTTTTCTCCAGCGGCTTGCCGGTGGTGACGCTGCGTGTCCACCATTCCCGCCCCGCTTCGGCGGCTTCCATGAACGCGTCGCTGACGCGCACGGAAAGATTCTCATTCTGGTACATCACGCTGCCGTAAGCGTCGCCATTGTAGGACCCGTCATATCCCTGCTCAATTAGCGCCCACGCCTTGCGTTCCTCTTTCATCTTGGCTTCGATGAACTCCTGGATGTCCCCGTGCCAATCGCGCAGGGTGTTCATCTTGGCCGCGCGGCGCGTCTTGCCGCCCGACTTGACCACGTTGGCCACCTGGTCATAGACCTTCAGGAACGAAAGCGGCCCGCTGGGGCGCCCGCCGCCGCTCAGCTTCTCCTTGCACGAACGGATGGGGGAAAGGTCCGTGCCGGTGCCGGAGCCAAACTTGAAGAGCATCGCCTCGCTGTGCGCCAGCTCCATGATGGATTCCATGTTGTCCGCGACGGACTGGATAAAGCAGGCGCTGCACTGCGGAGATTCGTATTGGGTCGCCGCCCGCTCCGCCTGGCCGGTTTTCGGATTCCACACCCAATTGCCGCGGCTTGAGCTGTTGCCAATGTGATACTGGTGGTAGAGCCCGACATTGAACCAGACCGGAGAGTTGAAGGCCCCATACTGGTTCAGGCACAACCACGTCATCTCATCATAAAAAACCTCGCCCTCGGCCCGGGTAAAATAACCGTCCTTGACCCCCCAATCCGCGATGGTGCGGCAGACGCGGTGGATGATCTGGCGCACCGAAGTTTCCCGTTCCGGGGTGCCCTGTTCGCCATAGAAATACTTCGAGACGACCACCGTGGACGCCAGCAAGGACCACGCCTTGGGCACCTCGACATTCTCCTGCCGGAAAATCACCTTGCCGCCGTCGTCGGTGATTTCCGCCGTCCGCCGCTCCCACTCAACCTGGTCGAACGGGCTGACCTTGGGATCGCTGAACCACCGCTCGATTTTGAGCGTTTTCCCCGCCGCGGCCTTCGCGCGCTTTTTGGGAGTGCGGGCTCCCGTCACCGCTGCGGCCCGGCGGCGTCCCGCAGGACGCGCCTTGGACAAACCTTGTTCGTTGGCAACTATCATCTTTTTCCTTCTGCGTTGCCGGTTGCATCGGCTGAGCCCCCTCAGCAAAGCACCCGGCGATTAGGTTCAAATTCATCAATCAGGCAGGCAATCCAGCTCCGACTCGCGACCCTGTGCCTACCCTATTAGTTGGGTAACACTCTGAACTCTACTACCACGGGTTGGGGAAACAAGCCATTTCTGCAAAAAAAGTTTTTCGCCGTTTTCCTGAGGAAAATCACCCAAATTACCCCCCTGAAGCCGCCCCGAAACACCCATTTCCCGGCGCCCAGGCCCATCCGCAAACAAATTGCGCCCCCTAACCCGTTTTTTGCCTGCCCGCCCCCCGAAACTTCCGCACCGGCGCAATGGTTTTGGGGCGCGGTTTGGCGACGATAATGATCGGGCAGCCCTCATAACCGAAGGCCTGCCGCATCTGGTTCGCCAGGTATTTCTTATACGGCTCCGAAAACAACTCGTCCCGGTTCACAAAGAGCAGAAAGGTCGGCGGCGCCTGCCGCACCTGGGTCGCGTAGAAGAACTTCAGGCGATACCCCTGGGCGCTGACCGGCTGCCGCTGTTCGACGGCATCGCGCAGCGTGCGGTTCAGAATGGCGGTGGGAATGCTCTGTTGCAACTGCGCCGCCACGTAGCGCACCGCTTCGAGCAGGCGATCCAGGTGAAATCCGGACTTGGCCGAGGTAAAAATGACCGGCGCATAATCGAGAAAGAACAAGCGCTCCTGCACCCACTGCCCAAACTCGCCGAGCGTGGTCATCACGTTCGGAGCCGTCCGGCCCTTCGGGTTCTGCCGGCGGCGAATCTCCTGCCGCCGCGCCGCGCGAACGGCGTCATCCATCAGGTCCCACTTGTTTATCACCACAATGCAGGCCCGGTGGTTCTCCACAATGCGGTCGGCGATCTTCTTGTCCTGCTCCGTAATTCCAGCCTCGGCGTCGAGGACCAGGATGACGATATCGCAGCGGGCGATGGATTCCTCCGCGCGCTTGACGCTGAAGAACTCGATCGAATCGCCGACGCGCCGGGTCTTGCGCAGCCCCGCCGTGTCAATCAACACGTAGGACTGCCGCACGCCCTCGGTCTCGACCTCGAACGGCACATCCACCGCATCCCGGGTGGTGCCGGGAATGGGGCTCACCACCACGCGCTCGGACCGGGTGAGCGCGTTGATGATGGAGGACTTGCCCACGTTGGGGCGGCCCACAATGGCGAGTTTCAGGGCGGCGGGACGCGCGCCGCCGGGCGCGGAGAACGCGTCCGTTCCCGGAACCTCGCCCGGGCTTTCCGCCGCAACTCCCGGCGCCGCCGGGCTGGCCCCGCTTTGCCGCCGGCTCATCGCCGCCTGCATCAGCGGTTCAATGCCTTTCCCGTGGATCGCGCTGACCGGAAACATTTGCGGGAAACCCAGCGCCGCGAACTCGGGCACGCCGCTCTCCGCCCGATCGGTATCCGCCTTGTTGACGGCCACCAGCACCGGCTTGCCGCTCCGCCGCAACCGGGCCGCCGCCTCGCGATCCAGCGGCAGCAAGCCTTCCTGCACGTTCACGACCAGAATGATGACGTCGGCCGCCTCAATCGCGAGTTCGACCTGCTCCAGCGCCGCTTTGACGATGACGTCCTCCGCTTTCTCGCGGCGCAGCAGGCCGATGCCCCCGGTGTCCACCAGCGTAAACGGATGCCCCTGCCATTCCACCTCCGCCGCAACCCGGTCGCGCGTGACCCCCGGCTGATCATGCACAATGGCAATGCGCCGCCCCGCAATGCGGTTGAACAGGGCGGACTTGCCCACATTGGGCCGCCCGACGATGGCGATCAGCCTGCTCATGACTTCGGAACCGGTCTCATAGGCTGCAAACGGTAGGCCAAAGTCCCTGCGCAAGCCACCACAAATCCGTTCCTTGACGAAGCGCGGCGCCGCGCTAGGCTGGGGCCGAACACGGGATAGATGCTCTACTTTGCCTATGGTTCCAATATGGATCCGGCGCAGTTCGTCCGCCGCTGCCCCTCCGCGTGCTTCGTGACCGTGGCCCAACTGCCCAACCACCAGCTCGCCTTTACCCGCCTGGCCCGGGACCGGGGCTGCGGGACTTGCGATGGGATTCCCGCGCCGGGCAAAAACATCTGGGGAGTCGTGTTTGCGATTTCCAAAGCCGACCTGCAGCGCCTGGATGAAAGCGAAGGCTACCGCCCCGGACGGCCGCTGGCGGACAACGCTTACGTGCGCAAACAACGCCAGGTCTGCCGCCCTGGCGACCCGGGCAAACGCTTGCGGGTCTGGCTTTACTTTGCCAATCGCCAGCCCCATCCGCCCCTGCCCAACGCCGCCTACAAACAGCAGCTCGTCGAAGGAGCCCGGCTCTGGGGACTGCCTCCCGCCTACCGGGAGGAGCTGGCGCGAATCCAGACCGCCTGACTTGCCCCGCGGGCCGATCCCGCTTGGATTGGCGGTTCCCGGCGCGGCCCGCAATTTTCCCGCGCCCGGGTGAACGCGGGGAAACCGCGGCCGCGGCGGCATCGCTTGCGCCATTCGTCTGCGCCGGCCGGCCACCGGCTTTTTCGCGCGCCCGCGGCGCCTGCCGGCGCCAGGCCGGGCCGGCCGCCAAAACAGTTTATTGCTATTTTTATCCTCATGTTTGATGGTATAAGGGCCGTCACACCAGCGCGTGAAAATAATCTCAATCACTATGGGCCGAATGCGATATCCCGTCATGGGGACGGGCCTGCCGATGCCGGCAAGCATCCCCAATGCCGCCGGGGCCGCCGGCATTTCCCGCCCCACCGACCCGGTGACAAACCTGCTCCGCCTCGGGCCATGAGGGAGTTTGCGTGGATCACTGACGGCCCGGAGGCCGCCCGGGTTGGCCGTCGCAACGGAGAATGACAGAAAAAGAGCTTAAGCGTTCGGTGCTGACGGTCACCGCCTTCGCGTCTTTCCTGACGCCGTTCATGGGGTCGGCGGTCAATTTGGCGCTGCCTTCCATCGGCGAGGAATTCAGCCTCAACGCCGTCATGCTGAGCTGGATCATCAACAGCTATATGCTCGCGATTTCGATGCTGCTGCTCCCGGCGGGAAGGGCGGGGGACATCCTGGGCCGGAGAAAGGTGTTCACCGCCGGCCTGGTCATCTTCACCCTGACCATGCTCCTGCTGGCCATCACGCCGGATATCAAATGGCTGATCGGGGTCCGCATCCTGCAAGGCATCGGCGGGGCAATGATGTTCGGCACCAGCATGGCCATCCTGACTTCGGTTTTTCCTCCCGGGGAACGCGGCCGGGCCATGGGGATCAACGTCACCGCGGTCTATATGGGGCTGGCGTCGGGGCCGTTCCTGGGCGGAATGTTCACCCGCTACCTGGGATGGCGGAGCATCTTTGCCTTCCTGATACCCCTGGGAATCGCCAGCCTGCTCCTGATCCGCAGCAAAATGAAACTGGAATGGGCGGAAGCCAAAGGCGAGAGCTTCGATTGGCCCGGCTCCGTCCTCTATGGCCTCTCCATGGCGGCCCTGGTCTATGGGTTTTCAAAACTGCCGGCGGCGGCCGGCTGGGTTTTAACCGGCGCCGGCCTGGTGCTCATGCCGCTGTTTGTCATCCGGGAAAAAAAGACGGTGCATCCGCTGTTCGACCTGACGCTGATCTCCCGCAACCGGGTCTTTGCCTTGTCGAGCCTGGCGGCGCTGATCCATTACGCCGCGACCAGCGCCGTCGGGTTCTTCCTGAGCCTTTTCCTGCAGTACATCAAGGGCCTGGGCGCGCGCGAGGCCGGGTTTCTCCTCATGTCCATGCCGCTGACCATGGCGCTGATGTCGCCCGCCGCCGGAAAACTCTCCGACCACCATAACCCGGGCGTCCTGGCCTCCATCGGCATGGCCATCACCGCCCTGGGCCTGATCCTGCTTTGCTTCCTGGTGGAACAGACCTCCGTGACATTTATCGCCGTCATACTGGTGGTGATGGGCGCGGGCTTCTCGCTCTTTTCCTCCCCCAACTCGAACGCCATTATGAGCTCGGTCGAGAAACGGCAACTGGGGAACGCTTCCGGCATGTTGGGCACCATGCGCAACGTGGGGCAGACGCTGAGCATGGCCATTGCCCTGATGCTGCTGGCCATCTATATGGGGCAGGAAAAAATCCACCCGGGCAACTACCCGCAGCTCATGCGCTCCATGCGGACCGGCTTCATCGTGTTCTCCATCCTTTGCTTCGCCGGCATATTCGCGTCGCTGGCCCGGAACCAGGGCCTGGCCAACAACCGCGGAAACCGGCGTTCATCCTGAAGCCCCGGCGGACGCCAGCCAGGGCGCGCCGCCCCCGCGCCACCCCGCGCATCGTCACGGCCGGTCAAACAAGTACCAGTCCGCCAGCCGGTGCGCGAACTCCGTTATCCCGGCCTCGTCGCGGTTGGTGAGAATAATGACGGTGAACTGCTGCTCGGGAAACCGCACCAGGCGCGTGGAAAAGCCGATCGTGCTGCCGCGATGCCAGATTTCCCGCGCGCCGCGATATTGGCTGATATACCAGCCAAAACCATAGCGGGTGTCCGGCAAATCCGTGGCCGGGCCCGGGGCAAAAGCCTGCTGGAGCAATTTCCGGCTCACCAGCTTGTCCGTGTAGAGAGCCTGATCCCATCGGTAGAGATCCGCCACCGAGGAATAAATGCCGCCGTCGCCCAGCACGGAACTGGTCAGGCTCTGGTCGGTTCGCTTAAAACCTCCCGCCGCGGCCGAGTAGCCATACGCGCGGTTGGCGACCACGGACACGCCCCCCTCGTAGGCCAGCGTCCCCTTCATCTTCAGTGGCCGAAAGATGTTCTGCTGCAGGAACCGGGCAAACGTGAGGCCCGAGCGCGCCGTCACGATCTCGGCCAGCAGCGCGTAGGCCGAATTGCTATAACGATACTTCGTGCCAGGCGGGAAATACGTCTTGTCCTGCCGCATCAGCAACCGCAACACATCGCGATCCAGCACCGGCAGCTCCGTCCCCGGCGGGATCAGGTCTTCGTAATCCAGCAGCCCCGAGGTGTGGTTCAACAACTGGCGCAGAGTGATCTGCCGGCCGTAGGCGGGAAACTCCGGAAAGAAATCGGTCAGACATTCCTCAAAAGACAGCTTCCGGCGATCGGCCAGGATCAACACCGCCATGGCGGTGAACTGCTTGGTCACGGAGGCCAGGCGATAATTGGTCTCCGGGCCGCACGGGATTTTCTCTTCCACGTTCGCCAGGCCGTAGCCTTTCGCCACCACCACCTTCCCGCGATGGATGACCATCACGCTGGCGCCGGGCGATTCCGGCTGGTTAAAGTTCTGAAACAGCGCATCGAGTTGGGGCGTCAACCGCGCAACTCGATCGGATGCGGCAGGGGCCGATAACGTCATGGCAGCAATCATCAACAGGCGGATGAACACGCCGGCGAGTATGGCAAACCCGATCGGGTTCTCCAAGCACTGCTTGCCCCAACTCCCGCAAAACCGGCCAGGCCCATTGTTGCCGGCGCCTTCGGGCCAATTGCCGGTCAAAGAGCCCAGGCACGAACCCCGCTGAGCCAACCCGCCAGCCCCCAATCCAGCGTTTTTCCTCCAGCAAGAGCTTCCCAATACCGTTCCAACCCCCTCCCAAAGCGCCGTGTACAAGGGGTGTACAAGGGATGCCCACCGGAGGTACATAGGATTTAAGCTTGTTCACCCGATGAGCATCCCTTGTACACCCCTTGTACACGACTAGCTGCCAGCTATGGATGAGGCTGGAATGGCGTAAGTTAGATTGAAAATGGCGTTCGGATTGGCTTTTGAGTTCGGAAACAGGGAAGTGTCCAATAATTGGACAGTCCGGAGGCGGTCCGGATGGACTGGCTAATTACTATAATTGGGTTTTGCTCACAGGTTCCTGCCTGGGTTTGGTTGCGTCGGGAACGGGATGCCGCCGGGAGGCAGCGTTTAGCTTGCGTTGGCGGAAGCAATAAAAGACTTCCCAGATGCCGGGATTCGAGGTAGGGTAGGGTGTTAGCTTATTCAGAGATGGCATAGCCGGGCTCTCGCGTTGAGCTGCATGAAACTGTTAATATTCGCCCACACACCGCCGCCGCATCATGGCCAGAGCTACATGGTGCAGCTTCTGTTGGAGGGGTTGGGCGGGGACCACCGCCGCCGGAAACGGCGGGCGGCAGGTTCCGGGCCGGAGACTTCCTTCGGCATCGAGTGTTACCATGTCAATGCGCGGCTGTCGCAGAAGCTCGAGGATATTGGCGATTTGCGGGTCAGCAAGCTGATCCTGCTGCTGGGCTATTGTTTGCAGGCCATCTGGTGCCGTTTCCGCTACGGCGTCACGAATCTCTATTACATTCCCGCCCCGGGAAAACGGTCGGCCCTGTACCGGGATTGGCTGGTCATGCTGCTGTGCCGGCCGTTTTTCAAGCGGGTGATCCTGCATTGGCACGCGGCGGGGCTGGCACGATGGCTGGAACTGGCGGTGTCCATGCGCTGGCGCGTGCTCACGTACCGGCTGATGAAGCAGGTGGACCTGAGCATCGTGCTCTCCCAATACAACCGCGCGGACGCGGAGAAGCTCTTTTCCCGCCAAATCCGGGTTGTGAGCAATGGCATTGCGGATCCCTGCCCGGCGTTTGCCGGGGAGATTTTGCCGCGGCGCAAGGCGCGTTTTGCCGCCCGCCAAAAGCTCCTGTCCCGGCAGCCCCTGGAAGCTGACGAAGCCCGGCTGGCCGGCGCGGAACCGCATTTGATCCAGGTGCTGTACCTGGCGCATTGCACTCCGGAGAAGGGATTGTTCGACACGCTGAGCGCGGTGGCGCTTGCGAACGAGCGGCTCCAGCAGCGCCAGTCGCCGGTGGCTTTCCGCCTGGTGGTGGCCGGCGGTTTCGTCACGAATGAGGCCCGGGTCAAATTCGACCAGCGGATTGCCCGGCCCGACCTCGCCGCCTGCGTCAAGTATCTCGGGTTCGTTTCGGGCGCGCAGAAGAACCAGTGGCTGCGCGAGGCCGATCTCTTCTGTTTCCCGACGTATTATGAGAACGAAAACCAGCCGGTGAATCTGATTGAGGCGATGGCCTTTGGCCTGCCCATCCTTACCACCCGCTGGCGTTCGTTGCCGGAGTTGTTTCCGGCGAATTACCCGGGCCTGGTTGATATTCGCGCCCCGGAGCAAGCCGCCGACCGTCTCCTGGCCCTGATCACCTCCGAAACGGGCGAGGAACTTCGGGACATTTTCCTGCGCCACTTCACCCTCACGCGCCATCTGACCGCCATGGCCGAGGCCCTGAGGCAAGCCGAAACGCCGCCGCCCGCCGCCGTTCCCGCCGCGGCCGTTCGTTCGCTGCCCGGATAACCTCCGGCGGCGCGCTGCCTCACCGGCGCCGCAACACCCGCGCCACAAACGCCTCGACCCGCGCGCCCACTTCGTCTTCCTGCGTGTTGAACATGCAATGCGGCGTCGGGAAACGGCAATAATCCGAGCAGGGTTTGTAGGGACACGCCTTGCCTTCCAGCCACTCCGAGGCGGGGTTGAGGGGGGCGAACCATTCAGCCATTTGCGGGCCAAACAGGGTGAAGGTGGGCACGCCGCAGAAAGCCGCCAGGTGGCCGGGGCCCGAGTCGTTGCCGATGAAGGCGCCCGCCCGATCCACCAGCGCGAACAGTTCCGTCACCGTGCGGGGGGCTGCCACGTTTGTTTCCCCGGCCTTTACCCACCATTCCCGCTGATCGGGGTCGCAGGCGATTTGCACGGAGTGGTGGTTCCGGCGCAGCCGGGCAACCAGCGTGTGGTAACGTTCCAGCGGCCAGACGCGCACCGGCTGGCCGGCCCCGGTATGCACGAGAATCCCGCCTTCCGGGTTCGACCGGGGCCACGCCAGCGCCGCGCGCGGCGGCACCTCGATCCCCAACTGCCGGGCCATCACGCGCCAATGCTCGTAGCGGTGTTCGGTCGGGTCCGGGCGGGCGGGGGCCGCGCTCAGGATCATTTGGCTTCCCCAACGCGCGAATCCCAGCCGCCGCCGGGCTTGCGCCAGCAGCAGCAGCACGTGGTCCCGCGGGTCCCAGCGCGCCGACAGGCCGAAATCGAAGCGCTTCGCGACCAGCCGGCGTTGCAGCCGGAGCATCTCCCGCCAGGGCCAGCGCAGCAGCCGGTATTTGTGTTTGAAGGCGGTCCATGGCGCCACGAAAGGCTCCACCCGCACCTCCGGCCAGAAGCGTTTTTGCAGGTCCACCGCGTACGGCTTGGCCACCAGCGTCACCGCGTAGGACCGGCTGGCGGCTTGCAGGAAGGGAGTCGCAATGACCAGGTCCCCCAGGCCCCAAAGCTCCATTACCAGAAGCGTGGGCTTCGGGGCGTTCGGCGGGCAATCTGGTTTTGGCCTGGCCATTTTTCGGTTGTCTTAAGGCGGCAGAAAGTCATGGGCTGGGAAAGGCGATTGCCACCGCCCTTCTACGTCCACCCGGCGCCACGTTAGCCCCCGCGCCCCGCCCTGTAAAGCCCGTCTCCGCACCCTTGCCCGGCAACTCCTGTCTCGCGCCTGGCGGGCTTGCGCCGGGGAACAGCGGTTTATTTCCTTAGGCGGACCAGGGCGCCGCCGCCGGCGGGCAGATTCAGCTTGATGCGGCGGCCTCCCTCTGGTCGGAGCCAGGCTCGCGTGGGCGGGTGGAAGACTTCCAGCGGTCCCGGGCCGTTCAGGGTGAGGGTGGCCGCGTTCTTATAGTTCAGGTTCACCACGACCACGTGCGTGGGGCGGCGGGCGGATTTTCCGAAATAGCCCAGCAAGGTTTCCGCTGTCGCGGGTTCCGTCGCAAAGGCGCTTTCCGGCGGCAGTGCCTGTCCGCCCAGGGGAATGGTCCCGCAATGGTAAGCCCCGAGCGATTTGAGCGGCTGGAGTTCCGTGGCGATGGCCAGGAACTGGCGGTTGAGCTGCGCCACGGCCCAGTAAAGCGGCAAGGGAATGGTCTGCTCATTGGGGTCCCGCCAAAGCCCGGTGTCGTAGCGAAAATGGGCGATGCCCTGCGCGCCATAAGCCAGGGATGTATAGGTGAGCCAGCGCACTTCATCTTCACCCGGGGCGCGCCAGCCCTCGGCGGGAGAGTCGCAGGTCTGAATGATGTTCAGAAAAGGCTTTCCGGTTTCCAGCGCGGCCGCGCGGATCAGCGCGAGATTGAGGAAGTACTGCGGGCCGTCGCTGGACTTGAGGAAGTGGTAGTGGTCGTAGCTGAGAAGATCGGGCTGGACGATGCGGACAAACTGCCGGAGGTGTTCGCGGTAGCGCAGCGCCGTGAAGTCGTCGGCCTGGAGGCCGGCGAAGTCCTGCGGGCAGCCCACCCGGGCGCGTTCGGCGGCATCGTCGCTGACTTGAAGCTGCCCGTCGCTGGCGTAGGTGGGCAGGAGGTTGATGTAGGCCAGGTGCGCCGGGTCGCGCTGGCGCAGCCAGGCGGCGAGCCGCCCCAGTTTGGGAAACGCTCCCGCGCCGGGCTCATCCACAAGGTAATAGGCATAGAGCGCCGGATGCGAGCGCACGCGCGCGATGAGCGCCGCCAGCGCCTGGGCCTGCGCGGGGTCTTCCACGTCGGGCGTTGCGATCTCCAGCATGACCCGGAGGCCGTGGCGGTGGTAGAGATCGAGATCCTCGGGCCGCTGGGTCCAGGCAAGGTTCCAGCCGCCGGCGCGAAGCTGCGCGGCGGCTTGTTCATTCACCGCCGTTCGGGAACCGGGCCCGGCCCAATAGGTGATGATGGGAGCGCCGAGCTGCCAGCGCGCCGCGGAGGACCGGGCGGGCGCCGCCGGTGAAACCGCGCCGCCGATTCCCAGGGCGGCGCAGACGACGGCGATCAGGATTGTGCGCGGACGTGGTTTGGGCGGGGAAGCGGGATTGGCTTTCAGGGCTGCGAGGGCGTTGGGGCGGGTTTGCTCCATAAGCGTTTAATGATTTCCACGGTGCGCTCGACGAGTTCCTGCCCGCCCTCGGGGCCGACCTGCCCGCTCTGGACGATGGCGCTGTAACCGCCGCCGGCGACGGCGCGCGGGGTGGGCAGGTAGCCGCTCGGGCCGCCCGTCAGCTCGATCACCAGCGTTTGCAAGGCCGGGCTCCGGCTCTTGATTTGGGTTCCGTAGTCCTGGAACAGCTCGAAGGGGTTGGTGGCGATGGCAATATCCCCGATCCGCAGGACATGCACCTCGGCGGTAACGGTGGGCGCGTCCCCTTGCGCCTGGTAGCGGTCCACGGTGGCCTGGTGCCACGCTATGCGGCGGGTGGCGTCGTTCTTTCCCTTGAGGGCCTCGATTTCCTTGATCGCTTCCGCGGCTTCCGCGTCGGTCACTTTGCGCGCGGGCAGCACCAGGTCCGCCACTTCGTGGGCGAAGGGGACTTCCCGCTGGATGTCGCTGCGGGTCAGCTCGCTGACTTCGAGGACCTCGCCCGCAATCCGGCGCCCGATGTCCTGGGTGCGCGACAGCCCGCGCAATTTGAGCATGCGCTCCTCGGCGGCCTTGCGGTAGAGCCAGTGGGGGGAGAGATCGCCGGCCGCCCCGGGCCAGCCGAGCACGCCGAGTTCGGCCCCGGCGGCGGCGCGCAGCCGTTCGCGAACATCGTGCCAGAAATCGGCGTTAATCGTGGTCCGGCTTTCCACCACCTGGGAGGGGCAGGGGATGTTGACGCCGGCCGCCAGGAGCTTCTTTTCCGCCGTCCAAAAGAACAGCAATTCCAGGCCGTGATCCGCGCCGCCCTCGATGCCGCGGAATTCGGGCGTGCTGGTGGCGCCGTACATTTGGGCGGTGCCGTTGGCATAGACGGCGCGGCGGTTGTGGCCCACCACGGCCTGCCCCAGCCCCCAGCTTACGCCGCCCGGCTGCCGCTGGTTCCAGGCGCGCACGCTGACGTCCACCAGCCGCGCCACGAGGAATTCCACGTATTCCCGGGGCGGCATTACCCCCTCCTTCGGAATGTCGTATTTCCCTTCTTCGGTAACCGGCCCGGTGTGGGTGTGCGTGGCGGTCAGGACCAGTTTGCGCGGATCGAAGCCGGGCAGTTGGGCGCGCAAGCGTTCGCGCACCCGCGGCGGGATGAACGAGCGGAACGCCACGAGATCGGCGGAGAGCAAGATGGCCTGGTCGGTCGTGCGATCGCCCACGCGCGCCTCGAGGGCCACCGCCGTGGCGGTGACCGGGTTGTCCACGCCCCGGGAGACGCGCAGGTTGAACTGCCCGTCGAGGGCCACGGGCTGGTCCGGGGTGATGCTGATGGCGGCCGTGCCGATGCGCAACTCGGCGGCGCAGCAGTTCACAGTGACGGCCGCCGCCAGGATCAGCATGGCGGACTTCGTGGTTTGCCCCCGGGTTGCGCCGGCGTGCGGCGCGGCGGGGTTGGAAGAATGAATCGCAGCAGTCATACATCGTCTAAACCCGGGCCTCAATCGGCGCGGACGCGGTAGAATTGCACGTTGGCAGGGGACGGATCCACCACGGAAATATCGGCTCCCGTTCCGTTGGTGGCGCCGTTCAGGTCGGACCAGTTGGCGTCCGCGAGCGAGTGCTTGTACTGAGGCTGGTAAAGGAAGCCGGCGGTGGAGGGCCAGGTAAGAGTGGGTTGGCCGGCGGGCGCGGTGATCTCCACCGGGAAAGGTGCCAGGGTGTTGGTGGAGAGGCTGAAGGCCATCAGGCCGTTGTTGGACTCGAGCGCGAAGACGGCGTCCGGGCTGAAGGCCACGGCGCCGGTGAGATTGCCGTTGGAATGGGTGCCCGGGAAGGGGATCGTGGCGTCCTGCTGCACGAAGCCCTTGGCCGTAAGTCGGAACAGCCGGAATTCGTGCCCCATGCCGCGCACGACACCCAGGAGATTGCGGCTGGCATCGAAGTTGAGCGGGCCGCCAGGAATGTTCAGGTGGTTTTGGATGAGCGTGGCGGTGCCGGCGCCGGTGTCGTAACTGAAGTATTGCAGCGGCTGATTGGTGGCCGCGCTGTTCTCCGCCTTGGCCCAAAAGGTGTTACCGGCTCCGAATGCAATGGTCACCATGGCGCTGATCCCTTGCAGGTCGGGGGCCTCGAGTTTCTGGTGCTGGAAACTGTAACCGTCCGGGGTGCTGAACCGCGCCACGACTTTGCCGGCGCGCGTGCCCGCCAGCAGCTCCGTGTTGCTGCCGCTGCCGCGCACGGCCAGGCTGTCGCCGAAACGCCGGTGGTTGAGGTTCGTATCCGTATCGCTTGGATCGCCGACATACGCCACGGTCGGGGCCGCGCTCTCGCTGGCCCAGCGGTAGAGGCGGAATGGACCATTGTTGCCGGCGGGCGTATTGGTGGAATCCACCGTCAGGTTGCAGGCGTAAATCACGCCATCCGACGCGACGCCGACGCAGTTGACCGGGAAGTTGATTTCCAGGAACAGGCCATTGGTGTCGAGCTCGCCGAGGAGCGCGCCCGTGCGGCCCTCGAGAATGTAGATCGCGGCATTGGTGGCCGGATAGCGGCTCACGGTCAGCAGATGACCGGTGGCCGGATTATAGGCGATGCTACGCTGGGTGTGGTTGGTGCTGGCCCATTCGTAGGTTGTCAGTGGCGGGATGCTCCACAAAGGCGCCAGACTAAACGATTGGGCCGCCCGCGCGCCGGGTGCGATGAGCGCCGCAAGCAAGGAAAGCGACAATACGCAGAGAACTGCCGGCTGGCGGTGGGCTTGAAGTGGGTGAGAAAATGCTTTCATGCGTAAAGCCTGCGCTCTTTGGCGAGGTGCTTCAAGCGCAAAGTCGGCGGCCGGTTGCGCAGCTCGGTGTTACTCCAGTACCACCCGCGCCGGGGTCGTCCCGCCACGGGTGAGGCTCAGTTCAAGCTCGCGGGTCTGGCCGCCACGCTGCACCACCACCCGGTATTTCCCGTAGAAGCCACGGAATCGGGCTTTGCCCTCCGGGTCGGTTTGGACCTGGGCGCGCGTTTTCCAGGTTTCGTTGATGAGCTGGTCGAGCGCGCGATAGGCTGCCTTGGGCTGAAACTGGGCGTTCAGCAGGCCGCCCAGGGCCTCATTCTCGCCCTTTACCGCGGTTCCATCGCCCAGGTTCCACCAGGTGATGCCCGCCATCCGGGGCACGCTGAACCAGAGCCGGTAATGATCGCGAACCACGGCGGCCTGGAGTTCTTCCCCGTCTTGCCCCGCCGACGGGAAGGTGATTTCCGTGATGTAGAGCGGCAGGCCAAAGCGTCCGGCCTCCTCGTACAAGTTCAGTAGCCCCTGCGGACTGCAATCCTTGCCCGCCAGGTATTTATCCAGCGCCTCGCGGCGCATATAGTGGTATTGAAAGCCGATCCCGCGAATCGCGGCGCCCTGGTCCAGCAGTTGCCTGATTTGGGCCAGGTATGGGTTGGTTCCGACCGGACGGAAGTTGAAGCCGGTCACCTCATTAATCATCAGGATGGTCTGGGGCGGGAACAGCGGCGCCACTTCCTGGAACGCCCAGCCGACATACTCGCGCGCCGGAGTGTAGAGCGGGTAATTGGTCGTGCAGACCAGCGACTCGTTGACCACATCCCAGATGGAAATCTTGTCCGCGTAGCGGCGGCTGATTTCACGAAACCGCTTGCGGTAGAGTTCGCGCAACTCATTTGCATCCTTGGGCAACCACGCTGGATTGTAGGCGTGCCATAACAGCGGATGGCCCTTGAGCGTAATCCCGTGCTTCGCGGCAAAGGGGAGAAAGCGATCGGGCGGCGGGCGGCGCCAGATGTCGCGCGCCGGCTCGGCATACCGCAGTTCGCCGCGCGCCGGTTCGAGGCCTTCCCAGTAGAACGGCACGGTGGCAAAATTGAACAGGCGCGCGAAGGCCGCTTCGTAGCGCTGCTCCAGGTCCTCCGGTTTCAACTGGCCCAGCACGAACGCGTTGCAGCCAAACAGGAATTCGTGGCGGGTCTGGCGCGCCTCAACCCGCGCGTCCGGCACGGGCTTGCCAGCCGCATCCACCACCTCCAGCAGGCAATCGCCTTTGCGGAATTGCTCGATGCCGCGCTCGATGCGTGCGTTAACCTCGGGACGGCTCCACGAGGTGCGATATGATTCCGGGACAGCCGCCCGGCCCCCGTCCGCCAGCACGAGCGCCAGTGCGATTATACCCTGAACCGGGATGGGTGCTTTGGCGTTCCTTTTCCGTGGCGGGCAGGCTGGGCAGCGGCGCGCCAGCGCGTGCTCCGAAGCAAGTACAGTCTTTGGCGTCATCAAAGCTGATTCTGGAGGGACCGTCGAGCATGTCAATCTGACAAGCCCGCTGGGGCAGCATCGTGGCCGGACCGGGCGGTTCCCGGGCAGGCGCGACTGGACCACCACGGACGGTGACAAAGCCGACGGCGCGCGGGCGTCCTCGCCCGCTTTGGGCCTGGGAACGCCCAAAACCTTCCTCTTCGCGTGGGAGTGCAAACGATTTAAGCGGGCGGGGACGCCCGCGCGCCGGCACGATGGAAATTTGGTCACTGGCCCTGGCAGGACCACCGGATTGCGTTCCAGGGCCTTGCGCGGACGCAAGCGCGGTATCCTGCAGGGTGAAAGACTGCCGGGTTCCGAATCGGAGTGAGCCGCCACGGAGGAGCGCGCACAAGCCCGCTGGGGCAGCATCGTGGCCGGACCGGGCGGTTCCTGGGCAGGCGCGACTGGACCACCACGGACGGTGACAAAGCCGACGGCGCGCGGGCGTCCTCGCCCGCTTTGGGCCTGGGAACGCCCAAAACCTTCCTCTTCGCGTGGGAGTGCAAACGATTTAAGCGGGCGGGGACGCCCGCGCGCCGGCACGATGGAAATTTGGTCACTGGCCCTGGCAGGACCACCGGATTGCGTTCCAGGGCCTTGCGCGGACGCAAGCGCGGTATCCTGCAGGGTGAAAGACTGCCAGGTTCCGAATCGGGTGAAACCGCCACGGAGGAGCTCGTCCGACCCAGGCGTTGTGGCTGGCACGCTCTTGTTCCCTCCCCAACATGAACACACCCGCCGCCAAACGGGCCAGGCGGAGGAGGCGAACGCTGGCGCCGGGCATCGTGTCGGATGGCTGGTGCAGCCGCTGTGCCTTATACGGTCCCGCGGGCGAGTGCTTTGATTTTGCAGCAAAAAGTGGGCGCTGCGGCGGCTGGGTTTGGTACGTGTGGAACGGCCAGCAGTGGCGGCGACGCTGGCGGAAAGGGTTTAATCCCAAGACCGCCAAGCGGCTGGCTGGAAGAAGACAGAGGACCAACGGGTGGAGAGTGACGTGTGGGATGAAAGGCTGAAAGACGGGCGGGGTTTCAGTGTTGGGAAGCCGAGGCCTATTCGCCCAGGTTGCGGCGCAGTAGTTGGCGCAGTTTCAGCGGGGACAGGACGGTGAGGTTCCGGCCGGTCACGGCGACCAGGTTTTGCTGGCGGAGCTTGGCGAGCGTGCGGGAGAGGGTTTCGCTGACGGTGCCCAACTCGGCGGCGAGCATGCGCTTGGTGGTCTTCAGTTCCACCGCGACGGGCCGGTCCGATTCGGGGTCGGGGCAGCGTTTGATCAGCCAGTTGGCCAGGCGGGTTTCGACGTCTTTGAGGGTCAGGTCTTCGAGTTGCGCGATGAGCGAGCGCAGATGCTGGCTCATCGAGCCCAGCATCCGCAGCCCCAATTCGGGCTGCTGCTTGAGCAGGGACAGGAACCCCGTCTTTTCCACCAGCAAGACCTGCGAGGATTCCAGGGCGCGCGCGTCCGCCGGGTAGCCGGACGCGGTCGCGAGGGCCGCCTCGGCAAAGGATTCGCCGTCGCGAAAGACGCGGATCACCTGTTCCTTGCCGGCGGCATTGACGCGGTGGACGTTGATGGCGCCCTTCTGCACAATATAAAACCCTTGCGCCGGGGCGCCTTCGCGAAAGAGGCAGCCGCCTTTGTTCAGCGGCTTGACGCGCGTGATGGCCGCAATGGATTTCAAGTCCGCCGTTTCCAGGCCGGCAAAGAGCTGGCAACCGCGGAGGGTGCGGACAATGGCGGCCTGTTTAAGTTCTGCGATCGAGTTGGCCATGTTGGTCTGCGCGCATTTGAACCGTTGCCGGGGCAAAAGTAAATCCCGCAAATCGCCTGCCGTAGCCGCGGCCGCCCGTGCCGGGGACTTCAGATATCAGCGAAGCTAATTACAGGATAACAAGTGGAGGGGCTGCCAATATATGTCTATTCTTTAGCAAGCATCGTGTAGAGAGCCGCGGGCGGGGCGGCCAAGGTAGTCTGGTTATTGTGGAAGAAGTCATTCCAAAATCCACAACTGCGGTTGGGCCGGCGGAAAAGAAGCGGAAAGGGCCAGAGCGGCTTCCCGGCGGCCAGGAAACCGCCTTTGGCTCGCCGCGCGATTTTTTGGACAATCGTTTCGTGTATGCGGTGGTGTCCGCGCGCGCCGGCGGTTTGTCGGTCGGCATCAACCTGACGCCCGACAAGAGCTGCAATTTCCGGTGCGTCTATTGCGAAGTGCACCGCGGAGAGGAGCGGCCGGCGGAACTGGTGGAGGTCGAGGCCATGGCCGGGGAACTGAAGAAGACGCTGGCCCTGGTGCGCAGCGGGCGGCTGCGCGAGCGGCCCCCCTACCGTGCGCTGCCGGACGACCTGCTGCAACTGCGGCACGTGGCGTTGAGCGGCGACGGCGAGCCGACGCTTTCGCCCCGGTTTGCCGAGGCGCTGCAGGCGGTCGTGCATGTGCGCGCCATGAGCGGCGCCCCGTTTTTCAAGCTGGTGCTGCTGACCAATGCGACCGGCCTGGACCTGCCGCACGTGCAGCGGGGGCTCAAGCATCTCACCAGCAGCGACGAGGTGTGGGCCAAGCTCGATGGCGGCACGCAGGACTACATCAACAAGGTCAACCGGCCGGCGGTGCCGCTGGAGAAGATTTTGTCCAACATCCTGCTGCTGGCCCGCCAGCGGCCGGTGGTTATCCAAAGCCTTTTTCCCGCCATTCACGAAGAAGAACCGCCGTCGGAGGAAATCGAGCAATATGCCCAGCGGTTGATTGAGCTGCGGCGCGCCGGTGCCCAGATTTCCCTCGTGCAGATTTATTCCGCCACGCGCCCGTCGCCCAATTCGGAAAGCGGGCATTTGCCGCTCCGGGTGCTCTCGCGCATCGCGCAGACCGTCCGGCAAACCACCGGCCTGGCCGCCGAAGTTTTTTGACGCTCAGGCCACCGGGGCGGTGAAGTCGGCCTCGTAGTCCAGCCAATACTCCTTTAGGATTCGCACCTTCTCCCGGAGGTCGGCAAAGCTGATCGGCTTGACGATGCACGCCTGGATATCCAGCGCGTAGGCCAGTTGCGTCTCATTCGGGAGTTCGGTCGAGCTCAGCACCACCACGGGCAGCTTGGTCGGGATTTCCGGATGCTCATGCAGCCAGCGGAGCACCTCCAGGCCGTCTTTAACGGGCATCTTCAAATCGAGCAGAAACAGCACCGGGAACGGATACGCGGCGCGGTCGGCGAACTGGCCCTGGCCCGCCAGGTAGTTAATCGCTTCCTCGCCGTTATGCACGATTTGCAAGGTGTTCAGCACCTTGTTTTCGCGAAAGGCACGGCACAGGAGCATGACGTCGTTAGGGTCATCTTCGGCTACCAATACCGGACTACGCTTTTGCATACAATGCTTGCGCCCATCCATAGCGGATTACCTGTGCGCTGGCAAGCCCGTTAAAGTTCGGGCGCGAGGCCGTTCCGGATCACCCAGCGGGGAGCCCGGCGGAAAGGGGGATGCGTGGCGCGGGGGGCGCGGGTTGCGCTGGGAGGGGAATGAAGCCCCGCCGCGCGCGGGTTTGTTCGGCGGCTTGACTTGTTCGTAGCGCCTTGAAACGATTTGAGGGTTCCTATGCAGCAAATCCGCACTACTAGAAAACGATTGTCCGCCGGGAGGAGAACCCCGGAGGCCAGGGGCGACGAAAGGAGCCCGCTCGTATGAACGTCACTGTCCATGGGCGCACCCGTCATTTCCGCACCGTCACGTTCGATGCCGGGCGCAACGCTGTTCGGCTGATTGAGCAACGGCTGCTCCCCCACGAGTTTCGGATTGTGGCTACACGCGATTTCCGCCAGACCGCGCGGGCGATCACCGATATGGTTGTGCGCGGCGCCGGCGCGATTGGAGCCACAGCGGCGTATGGCCTGGCCCAGGGCGCGCACGCTTTTCGGGGGCGGCGCCTGGCCGACTTCCAGCGCCACATGGGCGTGGTTTCCCGCGCGCTGAAAGCCGCGCGGCCCACGGCGGTTGATCCGGCTAACGCGATTCACTATGTCAGCCAGTTCATGCGCCGGGGCCGGACGATCGCGGAACGGCAGGCCCTGGCGCTGGCGGCGGCGGAGGAGTTTGCCAGCGCGGATGTGCGGCATTGTGAAGCCATCGGCCGGCATGGCGCCCGGCTCATACGCAGTGGAATGAACGTGCTCACCCACTGCAATGCGGGCTGGCTGGCCTTTGTGGACATTGGCAGCGCCACCGCACCCCTTTACGCGGCGCAGGCGCAGGGGCGGAAATTCCATGTCTATTGTGACGAGACGCGGCCGCGCTCGCAAGGCGCGACCCTCACGGCGTGGGAGTTGGCGCAGCAGGGCATTTCCCACCAGGTCATCGCCGACAACGCCGCCGGTCACCTGATGCAGCGGGGGAAAATTGACCTCGTCATCGTGGGCAGCGACCGCACCCTGGGCCGCACGGGCGAAGTCGCCAACAAGATCGGCACCTACACCAAGGCGGTGCTGGCCGGGCGGCACGGCATTCCTTTCTATGTGGCCATCCCGCTTTCCACGATTGATTGGGAACTGAAGTCCGGGAGGGACATTCCGATTGAGGAGCGGCACGAGGAGGAGGTCTTGGGCGCGTGGGGCGTGCCGGCAGGCGCGGGCCGGGCACGAGCCGGGCGGCGCGCCTATGTGCGCGTGGCCAATCCCACCAGCGGGGCGCTGAATCCCGGGTTCGATGTCACTCCGGCTGAGTTGATCACCGGCATCATCACCCCGGTGGGGATCCTGAAGCCGAGCGAGCTGTGGGCGCGACGGCGAGAACTGGGTTGGGCGGGGTGAGCCCGGCTTAGCGGGATTTCCAGAACTGCCACCAGCGCTTGCGGGCGCGCGGGTTCTTCCACTGCTCGTAGCGCCGGGTGATGACGGCGGCGATTTTCTCGTAGTTTTCCCAGGTATCCGCCACGTGCCAGAAGCTTGGCAGGCGCGCGGCCAGCGTCGTTTTGTAATCGGCGAAGTATTCGCCGCGCCGCCCGGCTTCGTCCACGTAGTAATACTGCACGAACTGGTTGCCCTCGTCGTTCAGGTCCGTTTCCGAGAATCGTCCCGGGCAGGCGGCTTCGAAGAACTGTCGGCCAGTGATCTCGCGCCGCTGCAAGCGCGCCAGGAGCGCCGCGGAATGCTGGCGGTGAAAGTCGCTCACCAATCCGTGCTGCACGGCCCAGGCGAGGAACATGCCGATATGCGTGCCGGCGTGTCCTTTGGGCAGCGGGTCGGCATCGGTGCTGTAATCAAAGTCTGCGCGGTCGTAGGACATGGCGGCTTCGATTATGGCAGGGGGCGTAGCCGGACGCAACCCGGGCCGTCCCGGTTAAAGCAACCGGGGTTGCGCCTTTTCCCGGGCGAGCCCTTCGGCCAGGCCGGGGCGGTGGCCGTTGCGGCGTTCGATAATGTGTTTGTCCACCGCCGGGTCGAAATGAACCGGGTAATGGCCGTCGTAGCAGGCCATGCAGAAGGCGTTGGCCGGCAGGCCGGTGGCCTGGAGCAGGCCGGCCTGGGAGAGATAGTTCAGGGAATCGGCGTTCAGGTATGAGCGAATCTCCTCCAACGAATAGTTTGCCGCCATCAGCTTGTTGCGATCCGGGAAGTCAATGCCATAGACGCAGGGATGGCGGTGCGGCGGGCAACTGACCAGCACATGCACTTCCCGCGCGCCGGCTTCTTTGAGGTTGTTGACCCGGGTCCGGCAGGTGGTGCCGCGCACGATGGAATCGTCCACGACGATCACCCGTTTGCCCTTTACCAGTTCTTCGATCAGGTTGAGTTTGACGCGGACATCGAAGTCGCGGATCAGTTGCGAGGGCTGGAGGAAGCTGCGGCCCACGTAGTGGTTGCGCACGAACGCCATCTCGAACGGGATGCCCGATTCGAGCGAGTAGCCGAGCGCGGCGCAGTTGCCGCTGTCCGGCACGGGCACGACGATGTCCGCCGCGATCGGGAATTCGCGGGCGAGTTGGCGGCCCATCTCGACGCGCACCTGGTAAACGCTGCGGCCGGCAATGGCGCTGTCGGGGCGGGCGAAATAGACGTATTCAAAAATGCAGAAGGCGCGCTGTGTATGGTCCGGAAAGGCCTGCCAACTGGTGAGGCCGTCGCGGTTAATGGCCACGATCTCGCCCGGCGCCACGTCGCGCACGTATTGGGCGTGAATCAGATCCAGGGCGCAGGTTTCGCTGGCCAGCACCCAGGCGCCATCAATCCGCCCGAGGCACAGCGGCCGGAAGCCGTGCGGGTCGCGCACGCCGATCAGCTCGCTTTCGGTCATGATGACCAGCGAGTAGGCGCCTTCGATGCGGTGCAGGCTGCGCACGAGGTTGTTGGGCTCGCCCTGCTGGGTTGGCTGGGCCAGCAGATGCAGGATAATTTCGCTGTCCACCGTGGTTTGAAAGATTGAGCCTCGGGCTTCCAGTTCCGCGCGGAGCCGGGCTGCATTGGTGAGATTGCCATTGTGTGCGATGGCGATCTGGCCGCGGGCACAATCCACCGTGAGCGGTTGGGCGTTGCGCAGGTGCGACGAGCCGGTGGTGGAATAGCGGGTGTGGCCAATGGCCATGAGGCCGGGCATTTCCTGCAGGACGTTTCCCCGGAAAACCTGCGGCACCAGGCCCATACCCTTATGCGTGTAGAACTGCCGGCCGTCGGATGTGACGATACCCGCGCTTTCCTGTCCGCGGTGCTGCAGCGCGTAAAGGCCGTAGTAGGTCAACTCGGCGGCTTTAGGGTGGCCATAGACGCCAAAGACACCGCAATAGTGTTTAGGATAAGTTTGCATGGAGCCGGCTTGCTTTTCTCAGTGCATGGCCTCGGCGATAGCATTCCACCAGCGGTCGTGGAGATCCCGCACGGGACAGTTCAATTCAGCTCCTGGGACCTGGAGCCGCAACGCGTCGCCGCCCACGGTGCCGAGGCGCGCCGTGGGCACGCCGAGAATCCGGGCCTGGGCGAGGACCTTGGCGGCATTGACCGCGTCCACCGAAATCAGGATTCGGCCCTGGGTTTCGCCGAACAGCAGCGCATCCAGGCGGATGCCGTCGCGCCCGGGGGCTTCGGTCAGCGGAGTGAGATCCACCTGCGCCCCGATCAGGCGCGGGGTTGCGCGCGCCACCGACTGGCTGATGCAGCCCTCGGCGAGCGCGACCGCCAGGCCGCCTTCGCTGCAATCGTGGGCGCTCTTGACCACGCCCGAATGAATCAGCGCCCGCAAGGCCAGGTGCAACTCTTTTTCCCGGGCCAGGTCGCACCGCGGCGGCGTGCCATTTTTCATGCCGTGAATCAACTGCAGGTAGGCCGAGCCACCCAAGCCGAGCAACGGGTCGCTCGTGTCCACCAATTCACCCAGCAGAAGGATGACGTCACCTTCGTCTTTGAACCATTGGGTGGTGATGTGCTCGGGGTTTTCGATCAGGCCGACCATGGCCACTGTGGGGGTGGGGTCAATGGGGCCGTTCGGATGCTGGTTATACAGGGAGCAGTTGCCGCCCGTGACCGGGGCGTTGAACGCGCGGCAGGCGTCAGCCAGGCCGCGCACGCTTTCCTTGAGTTGCCAAAACAGCTCCGGGTTATGCGGATTGCCGAAGTTGAGGTTGTCCGTCGCGCCCAGCGGCATCGCGCCGGTGCAGGCAAGGTTGCGCGCGGCCTCGGCCACGACAATCTTGCTACCTTCGTAGGGATCGAGATAGACGTAGGCGCCGTTGCCGTCCACGGAGAGGGCGATAAACTTCTCGGGCACGGGTCGCAGAGCGGAGGCGGCGTTCGGGGGCGCGGGCACCGAGTCTTCCTTGATTCGCAGCACCGCGGCGTCGCTGCCGGGGCCGACGACCGAGTTGTTGCGCACCATGTGGTCGTATTGGCGGTACACCCAGTTTTTGGAGGCGATGGTGGGCCAGGCCAGCAACGCCAGGAGATGCGCTGCCGGGTTGGTTGTATCCGGCACGCCGTCGAGGCAGAAGGCGCGCACCGCTTGCAAATACTCCGGTTCCCGGGCGACGCGTTCATACACGGGGGACTCGTCGGCAATCTTGCGGGCCGGAATATCGGCCACGACCTGGCCGTGGTGCCGGACGACCATGCGGCCCGTATCAGTCACCACGCCGATCTCCGCCCAAGGCAAGTCCCACTTGTCGAAAATGCGTTTTACCTCCGCTTCCCGGCCCCGGTGAACGATGATGAGCATACGTTCCTGGGATTCGCTGAGCATGATCTCGTAGCTCGTCATGCCGGGCGCCCGCTGCGGAACTTTATCCAACTCGATCTCGATGCCCGTTCCGGCCCGCGCCGCCGTTTCGCAGGTCGAGCAGGTCAGGCCCGCCGCGCCCATGTCCTGGATGCCGGCGACCGCGCCCGTGGCCAGCAGTTCCAGGCAGGCTTCGCACACGAGCTTCTCCATGAACGGGTCGCCCACCTGCACCGCTCCCCGTTGTTGCTCGGCGGATTCCGCCGTCAGGTCCTGCGAGGCAAAGGCCGCGCCCGCCAGTCCGTCGCGCCCGGTTGCCGGCCCGACGTAGAAAACCGGGTTGCCCACGCCGCGGGCATGTCCGCGGACGATTTGTCCGTGGCGCAGCACGCCGAGGCAGAACGCATTGACCAGCGGGTTGCCTTCATAAGACGGGTCGAAATAAATCTCGCCGGCCACGGTGGGGATTCCGAAGCAGTTGCCGTAGTGTGCGATGCCCGCCACCACCCCGCCAAACAGGCGGCGGTTGTTGGCGACGGCCGGTCCCGGTTCCCCGGCGGCGGTGATCGGTCCGAACCGCAGCGAGTTGGCGGCGCATACCGGCCGCGCACCCATAGTGAAAATGTCGCGCACAATGCCTCCCACGCCGGTGGCGGCACCCTGGAAAGGCTCGACGGCGCTGGGGTGATTGTGCGACTCGATTTTGAAGGCGATGGCCAGGCCGTCCCCGATGTCGAGGATGCCCGCGTTTTCCTCGCCGGCGCCCACCAGGATCCGGGGCGATTGGGTGGGGAAGGTCTTGAGCAGCGGGCGGGTGTTTTTGTAGGAGCAATGCTCGCTCCACATCACTGAGAAGATGCCCAGCTCGGTGTAGGTGGGCACGCGGCCCAGCACCGCTTTGAGCTTCTCGTATTCCTCGGGCGTGAGGTTGTGCTTTTGCACCAACTCGGGAGTAATGGCGGGGTCAGTCATGAGGATTCCAAAAGCGGGAGGATGTGGTTGTGTGGGCGGTCAAAAGCGCGGGTTTACCCGGCCGCTGTCGGCCGGGACGCCAGGGCCGCGATCATGCTTTCGAGGATCAGGCGGCCGTCGGTGCTGCCCAGGATGGGCTCGCTGGCGCGCTCCGGGTGCGGCATGAGGCCGGCTACGTTGCGCCCCTCGTTGCAGATGCCGGCGATGTGGTCGAGCGCTCCGTTGGGGTTGGCGTCGGCGGTGATCTCGCCCTGGGCGTTGACGTAGCGCCAAAGGATCTGGTGGTTTGCCTTCAACCGGGCCAGGGTGTCCGCGTCGGCATAATAGCAGCCCTCGCCGTGGGCGATCGGCAGCCGCAGCAGCTTGTCCGGCGGAATCCGGTTCGTGAACGGCGAGTCGGGAGTGGAGGTCTTCAGGAAGATGTGTTCGCAGCGAAACTGCAGCGAGCGGTTGCGGATCAGCGCTCCCGGCAGCAGCCCGGCTTCGCATAGAATCTGGAAGCCATTGCAGATGCCCAGTACCAACCCGCCCGCTGCGGCAAACTGCCGCACGGCTTCCATCACCGGGCTGAATCGCGCAATGGCCCCCGTGCGCAGGTAATCGCCGTAGCTGAAGCCGCCAGGCACCACCACCGCATCCGCCGCGCCCAGGGACGCTTCCTTGTGCCAGCGCAGCTCAACCGAATGCCCCAGCACGTGGCGCAGCGCGTGAACGACATCCTGATCGCAGTTGGAGCCGGGGAATTGGAGGACCGCAAAGTTCATCGGCACAGGCCTCCTTACTCGATCTCGAACCGGTAATCCTCAATCACCGGGTTGCTCAGGATTTTGTGGCAGGCGGCGTCAATTTGCTGGCGCGCGGCTTCCGGGTCGGAGTTCGTCAGCTCGATTTCCAGGTATTTGCCCACCCGCACGGCGCCGATCCCGTGATAGCCCATCTGGGTCAGGGCGTTTTGGATGGCTTTGCCCTGCGGATCGAGCACGGCTTGCTTCGGCATGACTACAATTTTTGCTTTCATGGTAGAAAAGGAGGCTCCACTACGGAAGCCGCGGGAAATGTGAACCAGTTGCCGCTTTGAAGCCAGAGTTTTTTTGTCCCGTACCGGAGTGCGCTGCAATTACGGATTGGCAAGCGGCGCGGGAGGGTTTACATAAAGCTCGAAAACCGAATGATTACGCCCGCCACCGCCCATCGCCCGCCCGCCACGGAATGAACCTGCCCAACCAACTGACCATCTCCCGCTTTCTGCTGACCATCGCCTTTTTGACGGTAATGTTTTCCGCGATCCAGTTTCACCGCACGATTGCCCTCCTGCTCTTCATTGCCGCTGCGCTCAGCGACTACCTGGACGGGGTGATCGCCCGGCGCCGCAAGCTGGTCACCAATTTCGGCATCCTGATGGATCCGCTAGCCGACAAGATCATGGTTTGCTCCGCCTTCATCGCGTTTGTCGGGCTGGGGTGGATGCCGGCGTGGATGGTGGTTATCATTGTTGCCCGTGAGTTGGCCATTACGGGGATGCGCTTGCTGGCGGCTTCCAGGAACGTGGTGCTGGCCGCGGAGGGCTGCGGCAAATACAAGACCGTCGCCCAGATCGTCGCCATCATCTCCATTTTTGTGGTAGCCAGTTACCCGGAATGGGGCGCGGTGGGCCGGGTTGTTTTTGGCTATCCGTGGCCCGGCCCAACCCCGTGGGCGCAATGGTTCACCGAGTTGGCCAAATGGGTTGCCGTGGGGCTGACCTTTCTCTCCGGCTGGCTTTATCTCTGGCGCAATCGCGCCATCTACCTTCAGGACCTGTGAAACTTTGGATTGCGCAAGGCTTCGGCGTTGGCCGCATTCCCCTGGCCCCGGGCACCTTTGGTTCGCTGCTGGGACTGCTCTGGTTCGGGCTGCTGCTCCTGACAGGGCATCTTTGGCTTTTTCTTGCCGGTACCCTCGCTGCCCTGGCCCTCTCCGTCTGGCTTTGCGGTGCTGCCGAGCGGTCCCTGGGGCAGACTGATCCCGGGAGCGTCGTGTTGGATGAAATTGCGGCCATGCCCCTGTGTTTTCTCGGCTGGATGGCGGTTCAATTCTGGCACACCGGGGCCTGGCCCGCGCTATCCGCATTTTTCTCCGCGCGGACCTGGCCTCTGACGCTGGCGGTCTTTGCCGCGTTCCGCTTGTTCGATATTCTCAAGCCCTGGCCGGTGCGCCAGAGCCAGTCATTGCCGGGGGGGTGGGGGGTGACGATGGACGACGTGCTGGCTGCGGTTTACGTCAACGTGATAGTGCTGCTGGCCATTGCCCTGGCCGCGCGGTTCTGATTGCCGCCGCCCACGGGAGCCGGGGCGGTTTTCCTCAACGCGCCGGGCTGCGCGGTGCTGGCGGCAGCGGCAGCGTTTCTCCCCAATTGTCCGGGGCGGATGGATACCGTCCGGGTGATACCTTCTTCAACGGATCATGATGCCGCCAGGCGACCCAGCCCCAGAGCGCCGCGATAAAGAGCGCGACGGCTCCCAGGGCGATCAGCCATTGACGCCACGCCACCTGCGAAAGCTGCAACATCAGGAAGTCTGCCAGGTTGCGCGGGCGTTTGGCCAGCGGCGGCGGCTCGGCGAACTTGGCACTGCGCTCCAGTTCCTGATCCAAAGCCACCATGATTTGCGGCACATCCAGCTTGAGCAAACTCGCATAACTGCGCACAAAACCACGCACATAAACCGTCGCGGAAAACACCTCATAATTCCCCTCTTCAACCGCTCGGATATGGTCGCTCCGCACCTTGGTGATCTCCGCCACCTGTTGCACCGTCAGGCTGCGAGCTTCCCGCCCCTGCCGTAGTTGTTCTGCGACTGTGGACATGTTCCCCATCTTTTAACGGTTTTAGCCCCGCTTGACAACCATGCAGGCAACGCATCCTGCAGGGAAAGACGCCCCGGACTTTTGCGCCCCGAATCTTCAGCCGCCCACCCGATCGCTGGCGTGGCGGGCGATCCATTTTCGTGACCACTCTACCGCTGCCAGGTTCATGTCGCACAACGGCGTGCAATGAAAGATCAGGCCTTCGATCTGCCCCTGGCTCAGCCACTGCCAGCCCAGACGGCATTGATGCTCCATGGCTTCCGTCGAAATCGGTTGGCCGGCGCCAAAGTCCCACATGTAAATCCCCAGCCGCGTCCGCCCGGTTGGGTTGATCTTGCGATAGGCGGCAAAGTTCCGCTCCAGGGCTGACAGGTCCCGAGCCTGCCACGTCCAGAAATACACCACGTCCACGTTCTCAAGATGCCGCTGGATTGCCGGGTGCAGTTGGTGGGAGTAGAGCACCAGGGACAATTCGAGCCGGCGTTTGCGGTTTGCCAGTTCCTGCTGAATCTGCCGTACCTGCTCGACGCTCAGATGCGCAGGGGCTTCTCCGCCTTCGGTCTTTGGAACCGCGTTGCCGAGGAAGAAATCATCCATATCCAACCCGACCAGGTTTGGCAGCTTCGCGGCTAAGCCGAGCGCCAACTGCTTCTTTTGCTCAGTGGTATGCCCGCTGTCTCCGTCCACAAAGCTCCACGTCAATCGCCGGGCGTGGGCGAATTGCCGGGCGTAGTCCTCGAACGGTGGTCGCGGCGTGCCCGTAAAGCGCACCATGCAGACATTGGGAATGCCCATATACTTGATTGCCGCTCCCGGGAGAATGTCTCCGCCCTGGCTGCCAATCCCAAACGAGTTCTTCAACGATCCGGCATCGTGCCCCCACATCCACAACCGGTCGCGCAGTTTGCGCCCGAAGGGCCGGATGTTTCCCAGGCAAACTGTTGGCTGCCCAGGCATTCCAGGCAGGGCGCAGGCGCCTGCCACCATCGCTGTGCGGGCGAGAAATCTTCGTCGGGTCAGGAAAGAGCTGGCAGGCGGGTGCATGGGAGCAGTTCCTATTCTATCGCTGGGGGGCGAGTAAGAAAGCCAAAGACGGACATCGTGCTCATTCTGTAGCAAATAATCACATAATGGGCGGCTGCGACAAGCTAATTAAGGCTTCTTTTGTTCACCCTGCAACCGCTAATCCGGGAACGTAAAAAGGCTGCGGACGGGATGTCGGCCTCGTGAATCACTCTATGCGGCCGCTGGGCAAGCTGATCCGCTTTGGCGGAGATGGGAGATGCCGTTTCCGGAGTCCGGCATAAGGGTGAGCAGGGCTGGTTCTGCCGGGGCGTTGCTGGCGATGCGTTCCCAATCCAGCAAGGAGATTTCGGGAGGCTTCGGTGCCTGGATAGATTTGAGGCTTACGGTTTGTCCTGCCGCGCCGTGGGCGGCTGCTGAAGAATGTCAATTCTTTGCCGATGATCCACGGTTGGCCAGTCCAGGCGATAAAGGCAATCGAAGAGCCGCTCCTTAAAAGAGGCCGGGCCGGTGGCCTTTTCGGCAGCGATTTCAGCGGCAATACCGAAGCACGCCAGAGCGCAGGCGGCGGCCAGCGTCGCATCGTGTTCCACCGCCGCAAAAGCCCCGATGATCGAAGCCGCCATGCAACCGGTTCCGACCACGCGCGTCATCAGGGAATGACCGTTTTTGACGAGATAGGTGCTTTTCCCGTTGGTGGCGATGTCCCATTGGCCGGTGATTACGACGGTGGCCTGGCGTTGGTCCGCCAATCGCTGCGCCAGCGAGACCAGGTCGGCGCTAATTTCCGTCGCATCCACCCCCCGGGTTTTGACGTCCGCGCCGCTGATCCTGGCGATTTCGGAAGCGTTGCCTTTGATCACGGTTACCCTGGCTTCGTTGAGGAGTTCCAGACTTTTTCGGTCGCGCAAGGCGGTTGCACCGGCACCGCAGGCATCCAAAACCACGGGGATGCCTTTCTGGTTAGCGCTCCGGGCGGCCAGTTTCATGGCCTCAACCAGATCGGTTGTCAAGGTGCCGATGTTCAAAACCACGGCAGAGGCGATTTGGGCCATTTCAGCGGCTTCCTCGCGCGCGTGAGCCATTACCGGCGATGCCCCCAGGGTTTTCAGCACCTGGGCGCAGTCGTAAATGGTCACCCAGTTAGTCAGGTGATGCACCACGGGGGATTGCTGCCGGATTTTCTCCAGCAGAACGAAGGTATTGGGGCTGGCCGTCATGGGGGAAAGGAGAAAATTCAGCTTGCCGAAAGCTCTGGATTACAAGTCGCCGCCATCCACCTCGGATTCAACAGCCTCCAGAAAAGCTTTGAGAGCCTTGACGCGCGGTTCGGCCAGACGGTGCGCAGATGGCAGTTCAAGCAGTGTAGGCAGGCGCTCCAGGTTGCACCGCAGAGCCTGAACAGCGTCGGCATGGCGCACGAACCTCGTGTCGCGGCCTACTTTGCTGACGACGCGGAGAACCGCGACGGCTCCGAGTTGTTCCAGCAAATCGGCATCCCGCAGCAGCGTGCCTTCAAAGCTGGTCGGCTGGCACGTGGGCAAGTGCGTCCGGACAGCTTCAAGGGTTGCGGGAATCTTGTCCTCCGGGAACCCGAATTGCCGGAGAATCGCAGGCACTTCTCTGGCCGCATACGCCACGTGGTCCCAGGCCGCAAGCGCCGCCGGTTCTTCCGGCCGATGCCCGACGAAGACCCCGAGGTCATGCATCCAGGCCGCCGCATACAGGATGTCGTCATCGTAGGGTTTGTCTTCTGCCAGCCGCCGAGCGAGGCGGTACAGCCGCGGTTGGTGGCTGAACTTATCCGGCGGCTTTGCCTGGGCGCGGATATAATCAGCGATCGCCTCGCGGTATCCGGGTTGAATCATGCCGCAGGATAGCAGTGCCGCCGTCAACTCTGTCAAGCGCCGCACATTGATCAAGGTAAGCGCGAGTTGCCAACCCTCCGAGGCTAATTCCAAGGGTAAATATTCCCCGCCCACTCGGGTCAAGGTGCGGGACCTGACAAACGCAACGGCCGAGTTCCTGAAGAGCTGACAGGGTTGGCCCGGGAAAGGCGTCCCAGGCCGGGCGTTGGCATCAGCGTCCGCTATCCTGGGGACGCAGTTCAAAACGAAGATGCGCCTTGAACCGAATCGCAGCTAAAAAAGAGCTTGCGTATTTATTTGGGAACTGCCAGTCTCTGGATGTCTGTAGATAGCTTGTCAATCCCATGGCATGGTAAATCTTCAGGTGAACTCAGTTCAGTGATGATTTGAAACCCGATGAGCGGGAACAGTCTGGCGAGAGCAATAGTTAGTCTAGGACAGTAGTTAGAGAATCGAATGAGTGCAAAACTGTTTGTAGGAAACCTTTCCTTCAACATCACCGAAAACGATCTGCAGGACGCCTTTGCCGTCCATGGCACGGTCGTCGAAGCCAATCTGATGATGGACCGGGCCACGGGCCGTCCGCGCGGGTTTGGGTTCGTTACCATGAGCACGCCCGAGGAGGCGGAAAAGGCCATTCAGGCCTTGAATAATACGGAATTGGCGGGCAGAAAACTGACCGTCAATATCGCCCGGCCTCGCGAAGAACGCCCGATTGGCGGCTCGCGTGGTTACGGCGGGCGTGGTCGCGAGCGGTATTAATTTAATCGCTTGCTTGGATTCAGGGGCCCGGGCGCACCGGGCCCCATTCTTTTTGCCGGCGGCGGTTATTGCAGCCGGAGAGGAGGGTAGGTTGCGGGCGGTGCGGGTGAACAAGGCGCCAATCGCCGGCCGCGGTAGCGGCACGCGTTCATGCGAGCGCAGCCCGGTCTAATCAGGCAACAAATTCCAGTTCCGGTTGCCGGGGGATCAGTCCGCGCGCCGCCGCTTGCCCCAGGAACCGCCGGATGGACTCGCGGCCTTTTTCACCGTAGTCGAGCGTCCAGTGGTTCACATACATGCCGACGAACTTGTCGGCCAGGTCCAGGCCCATGTCGCGGGCGTATTGCAGGGCATGCTGTACCGCTGCAGGCCGATGATCGAGGCTGTATTGGATGCTGGCTGTCAGCACATCCGACACCGTGCGGCGTATGGCCGGCGGGAAGCGCTTGTGGATGACATTGCCCCCCAGGGGCAGGGGCAAGCCTTCGTTGGTTCGGCCCCACCAGGCGCCCAGGTCCTCGCACATTTGCAGGCCCTGCTGCTGATACGTGAGCTGGCCCTCGTGGATGATCAACCCAACCTCGGCCCGGCCGTCCCGGACGGCGGCGAAGATTTGATCGAACGGGACCACAAGGCAGTCCAGTTCGCAGGCGGGCTGGTTCAGCCATAGCTGCAACGCGAGGAAGGCGCTGGTCATCGTGCCCGGCACGGCAATTCGTTTGCGGCGGATCTCGGCGGCCGAAAGCTTGTCCCTGGCCACGAGCATGGGGCCGTAGCCGTCGCCCATGCTCGCGCCGCTCGGCAGCAGGGCATAATGCCCGCTGACGTAGGCATAGGCGTGAATGCTGATGGCCGAGATGTCGAGCTCGCCGCGCGTGGCCCGTTCGTTGAGGGTTTGGATATCCTGCAGGATATGCTGGAAACGAAAGCCGCCGGTTGGAATCAAGTCGCGGGCCAACCCGTAGAACATGAACGCATCGTCCGGGTCGGGCGAGTGGCCAAGCGTAAGAGTGTTTTGCGACATGCGCGCAGGCTACTCCGTTTTCCGCGCGGTTGTCACGCCGAGAAGTTCGCCGCGCTTTTGCGCCCGGGTCGCCGGGTGCGTCCAATCCGCTTGTCTTCGCCTGCGCGCGCCCTAAACTGCGCGGCGATGGGCCATCTGGACACGCTTAACCCGCAGCAAAGACTGGCCGTGGAGACGATTCACGGCCCGGTCTTGATCCTGGCCGGCGCGGGAACCGGCAAGACGCGGGTGATTACGCATCGCGTGGCGCATCTCATCGAGCGCGGGATTGCCCCCGGCCACATTCTGGGCGTCACATTCACCAACAAGGCGGCGCGCGAGATGCAGGAGCGGGTCGCCCAACTGATCCGCAAACGGCTGCGAACTCCCGGGGGCGAGGCGCCGGGCGGCTCCCCGGCCTCCGCGCCCGCCGCGGCCCCTTTGTCCCCCACCATTTGCACCTTTCACTCCTTGTGCGTGCGCATTTTGCGGCAGCACATCGAGAAACTCGGCTACAAGCGCAACTTCGTCATCTATGACGAAGCGGAGCAACTTGGCGTCCTCAAAAAGATCCTGGCGCAGATTTCCACCCCGGATGCGAAGGCTGATCCCGCGGCAATTCTGGCTTGGCTCAGCCGGCTTCGCAATGGCGGCGAGCATGCGACGGCGTTGTCCGACCCCGGCTGGCGCGCCCTGGCCGAGCACCTCCGCGCCCGCTACGAATCGGCCCTGCGCGCCTGCAATGCGGTGGACTTTGACGATTTGATTCTGCTCACGCTGCGGCTCTTCCGCGAGCAGCCCGTGGCGCTGGAAGCCTGCCGCGCCCGCTACCGCTACGTGATGGTGGATGAATACCAGGACACCAACGCCGCGCAATTCCGCCTGGTCCATGACCTGACCCGCGAGCACCGCAACCTTTGCGTGGTCGGCGACGACGATCAAAGCATTTACGGCTGGCGCGGCGCGGAAATCGCCAACCTGCTCGAGATCGAGAAGCATTACCCGGAAACGCGGGTTATCAAGCTCGAGCAAAACTACCGTTCCACCAACACGATCCTCGCCGCCGCCAACGCGGTCATTCGACACAACGTCCGGCGCCGGGGCAAAAGATTATGGTCGCAAAAAGGCGATGGGCCGAAGATCACGTTGCATGCTTTTGCCAGCGATGAGGAGGAAGCGCGCACCATAGCCGAGCAGATCGAGTTTGCCCGGCTCGCCCACCGCACGCCCTGGGCCCACCAGGCAATTCTCTTTCGCACCAATGCCCAGTCGCGCCCGCTGGAAACCGCCCTGCGCCAGGCCGGCGTGCGCTACCGCCTGGTCGGCGGCCAGAGCTTCTTCGACCGGCGCGAGATTCGCGACTTCCTGGCGTACCTGAAGGCGCTGCTGAATCCGAGCGACGACGTGAGCCTGCTGCGCATCGCGAACGTGCCGGCGCGGGGCCTGAGCGACGCCACGATGGAGCGCCTGCTGGCGGCGAGCAGCGAGCGCAAATGCCCGGTCTTTGCGGCAATGAAGAACCCGGCGGTGACGACCTCCTTTCCCTCCCGCCCGCGCGAAAGCATCGCCCGCTTTGTCGAACTCATCGAGCGCACGCAGGAGCAGCTCCTGGCCCCGCGGGAGCCCGGGGCGCGCGATCCCCGGGCGCTGCAGAACTGGGCCAACGGCTTCCTGACCGAGATCGGCTACTTCGCGGAAATACGCCGGCTCGAAAAGAACCCCGAAACCGCGGAGAACCGGCTCCGGAACCTCAAAGACCTCATCGCCACTCTCGACGAATCCGCCAGCGCCGCGCCGTCCCGGTTCGAGGGCCTGCAGACATTTCTGGAGCAGATCACCCTGGACGCCGGGCGCGAGGAAGAAAAAGAACCGGACGCGAATGACGGGGTCACACTCATTACGATGCACAGTTGCAAGGGGCTGGAGTTTCCGCACGTTTACGTGGTCGGCATGGAAAACGGACTGCTGCCGCATTCGCGCGCACAGGCGGACGGCACGCTCGACGAGGAGCGCCGCCTGTTCTATGTCGCCATTACCCGCGCCATGCAAACGCTTACCATCAGCCATTGCGGCGCGCGGAAAAAATACGGCACCCCTGTGCCGTGCCATCCCTCGCCGTTCCTCCAGGACCTGCCGCCCGAATTGGTGGAGCACGCCGACGAGCGGGCCCGCCAGCCCGTCACGCCGCAATCCGCCAAGGCCAACTTCGCCATCCTGCGCGCCTCCCTGGACAACGCGGAGCCTCCACCGGCCCCGTCACGCGCCGGGCCGAACCGGGCGCGCGGAGAAACGCCTCGCTAGTCAGGGGTGGCGGACGGTTGCTTCCGGGGCGCGGCCTTTGCCCGCCCGGGCGCAGCCGATGAGCTGCCGCACGTCCGCGAGGTTTTCCTGGCGCATAAACTGGCGCAGGCCGGCGATGATTTGCAGGGCGGTTTGGGGGGCGTAGAAGTTCGCCGTGCCGACGGCGACGGCGGTGGCGCCGGCCATGATAAACTCGAGGGCGTCCGCGGTGTTCTGAATGCCGCCCATGCCGATGATGGGGATCCGAACCGCCTGGGCGGCCTCCCAAACCAGCTTGAGGGCGATGGGCTTGATGCACGGGCCCGACAAGCCGCCGGTGACGTTGGCCAGCACGGGACGGCGGGTTTCGACATCAATAGCCATCGCCGGATAGCTGTTCATGATGGACAGGGCATCGCTGCCGGCGGCTTCCGCCGCCTGGGCGTAGGGGACGATGCTGACCACGTTCGGACTCAGTTTGGTAATCAACGGCAGCCGGGTCGCCGCCCGGCACGCGGCCACCACCTGGCGAAGGAGCGCGGGGTCGGTGCCGAACTGCGCGCCGCCTTCCTTGATGTTGGGGCAGGAGACGTTCAACTCCAAAGCACCGACGCCGCTGAGGGCATCGAGGCGGCGGGCCACCTCGGCGTATTCCTCGACGGAGGTCCCCCAGATGTTGATGATCGTGGGCACTTTCAACTGCTGGAGGAACGGCCAGTAGCTGCGGATAAAGCCGTCCACGCCGGGACCCTGCAAGCCAATGGCGTTGATCAGGCCGCTAGCGACCTCGACCAGCCGCGGCGTCGGGTTGCCGCGGACAGGGTCGCGCCGGATTCCCTTAACGACCACCGCGCCGAGCTGGTTCAGGTCAAGGAGTTGGGCGTATTCAACGCCGTAGCCAAAGGTGCCCGAGGCCACAGTGACCGGGTTGGGCAGCGTCAGGCCGCCAATTTGGACGGCCAGGTTCATTCGGCCGCCTCCCAGGCAATTTGCCGAAAGTCAAAGACCGGCCCTTCGGTGCAGGTTCGCTGGTATTCCCAGCCGCCGGCGGTCTTGATGGGGACCACACACGCCAGGCATACACCGATGCCGCATCCCATGTGCTGATCCAGCGAGAGTTCCGCCGGCAGGCCGTGCTCCGCCGCCAGCCGGCCGACGGCCCGCAGCATCGGCGTGGGGCCGCAGGCAAACAGTTTCCGCCCCGGCGCGCGCCGCTGGAGCTCGGCCCGCAAAGGCTCCGTCACCACGCCTTTCTCGCCGTGGCTGCCATCCTCGGTCGTCACGCGCACCTCCCAACCGAGCGCGCGAAATTCCGCCTCGCAAAGAATGTCAGCGCGCTGGCGTCCTCCCACAAAGACCAGGCCCTTCCGGGGCGAGCGTTGCGCCAGCAGGTAGAGAGCGGCCATGCCGTAGCCCCCGGCGACCAGGAGGGGAATCTCGCCGTCCGGACGCGGCACCGTGAAGCCGTGACCGAGCGGGCCGAGGAGGCTCAGTTCCTCGCCGGGCCGCATGCGCGCCAGCGCTTCGGTGCCCTGGCCGATGGTCTTGTAGAGCAAGGACAAGGTATCCCCCGCCACCTGGAAAACGCTGAAGGGCCGCCGCAGCAGCGCGTGCTTGAGGGGCAGAATCCGGACATGCACGAATTGCCCCGGCTGCACCCGGGGCGCAATCAGCGGGGCGCGCACCCGCAGGCGGAAGTAGGGGCCGGTGTCGCGCTCATTGGCGATAATCTGGGCGGTCTGCTCAACCATGGGCGCGCAAACGGGAGGCGGGGCGGTCCGGGCTTGTTCGGCGCACTGCTTCGGCGCGCGGGCCGCACCGCCGCGGGTCATGTCCGGCGGGCGGCGCTGTCGGGCGCCAGCAGTTGGCGATACGTAGCCAGCGCCAGCAGCGGCCAGGAGTTTCGATACATGTCATATTTGAGGTAGAATACCTTCGGAAAGCCCGTGCCGGTGGTTTCATGCTCGGTCCAGGAGCCATCAGCATTTTGCGTGCGGACCAGGTATTCAATTCCCCGCTGGAGGCTGGGGCGTTCCGGGTCGCCAAAGGCGCAAAGGCCCATCACCGCCCAGGCGGTCTGCGAGGCGGTGCTGGGGCCCTGGCCCTTGAAGACGGGGTCGTCGTAGGTGTTGCAGCGCTCCCCCCAACCGCCGTCCTCGTGCTGCACGCTCTCCAGCCAGTCCCGGGCCTTGAGCAGCCACGGCTGGCTCATATCCAGGTTCAGGGCCCGCAGCCCGCGCAGCACCTGCCAGGTGCCGTAGATATAATTGACCCCCCAGCGGCCGTACCACGAGCCGTCTTCCTCCTGCCGCTCGCGAATGAACCGCAGCGCCCGCTGCACCTGGGGATGCTCCACGCTCCAGCCTTCGTAGCCGAGCAACTCCAGGATGCGCGCCGTGATGTCGGCGCATTCGGGATCCAGCATGGCGTTATGGTCGGCAAAGGGAACCTTCTCGAGCACGCCCTTGGTGCAGTCCTTGTCGAAAGCCGCCCAGCCGCCGTCCTTGCACTGGAAGGTCATCATCCAGGTCAGACCCCGCTGGAAACATTCGTCGCGCTTCTGCCGGTCGTCCGTCGCCACCAACCGCAGCGCCAGCAGCACCATCGCCGTGTCATCCACGTCCGGGTTCCACTTGTTGTCGAACTCGAACACCCACCCGCTGGGCTCGACCTTGGCCGGGTTCTTGTAAATCCAGTCCCCGCGGAAGCGGATTTCCCGCGCCATCAGCCACTCGGCGGCGCGTTTCAACGCCGGGTGATCCGCGGGCACGCCGGATTCACGCAGGCAGATGCTGACAATGGCGGTATCCCAGACCGGCGACAGGCAAGGCTCGATGCGGACGCTCTGCTCGGTTTCGTGCTCGAGTTTCTTTAATTCCGCCGCCGCCCGCACCACCTGCGGGTGGTCGTCCGGGTAGCCCAGCGCTTTGAGGGCGATGAGGGAATTGAGCATCGCCGGGAAGATCGCCCCCAGGCCGTCCGACCCCTCGAACCGTTCCAGCATCCACTGTTCGGCCTTGCGCAACGCCCGCTTGCGGAAGGGATGGATTCCGTGCTGCGCGAACCATTCCGCGAACTTGTGCACCCGGTCCAGCCAGAGAAAGAAGTTGCGCCACGTAATCCGTTCCGGGTCGGGCGCCAGCGCCAGGTCGCGTCCGTGGATGCCCTCCGGGTAAAGCTCGTCCAGTTTGACCCCGCTCTTCAGTTTGCGGGTGGGCTTGAAATGATTGATGATCGCCAGCGGCACGAACATCGAGCGGCTCCAGGAGCTCATCTCGTTGAAGTTCACGTAGAACCATTTGCCGATCAGGATCACTTCGCAGGGGATGGTCGGCACGTACTCCCAGGGAAACAGCCCCAGCAAGGCCAGGTACAGTTTGGAAAAGGTGTTCATGCGCGGCACCCCCCCGAGGTCGACCGCCACCTCGCGGGCGCGCAGCATGCGGGGGTCGGTGACGGGCACTCCGGCCAGTTTGAGCGCGAGATAAGCCTTGACGGTCGCGTTCACCTCCGCCGGGCCGCCGTGGTAGATATTCCACCCGCCGTCGGGCAGTTGCTTGGAAAAGATGTGGTTGACCGCCTTGCGCTCCCATTGCGGGTCCACCTGGCCGTTCCAATGATGATAGGCCACCATATCCGAGACCAGCGTGGCGTCCACCAGCAACTCGCCGATCCAGTAACCCTCGGCTTTCTGCTCGCCGAGCAAATACCGCTGCGACCGCTCAATGGCGGCTTCCAACTCGACCCGAGGCTTGAACCCGAAGTCTGTTTGACGCGGGTTTCCCTCAGCACGGCTCTGGCGAAGCGATGCTACTTCCATCCGCTTATCCTGCCCAGTCCAGAGGCCGGTGTAAAGCTTTCATTCGCCCGCGGTGACCGGCGGCGCCCCAACCGCGGCCCCTTTGCGCCCGCCGCGGGCGGCCGGGAGCAACCGGAGCGCGCGGGCCGCCTCCGGCCACCAGCCCGCTCAGCGGTAGCGCAGGCTGCTGAGGTAGCCCCAGGCAATGCCCATCACCAGGCCCCCCGCATGGGCCGCATTGGCCACGTGCGGCACGATGGGCGTGAAACAGGCGAAGAACCAGATGATCATCATCGTCAGCGTCGTGGGATGCAGATACAGGCCGGACCCGGGATCGAATTTGCCCCGCATCCAAATGTAGCCCAACAGCCCATAGACCACCCCCGACATGCCGCCAAACACCGGCCCCCCGAACCAGAATTGCACCAGGTTCGAAACCACCGCCAACCCCAGCACAAGGCGGGCCAGCATGCCGGTGGACTGGCGCCCCTCAATCATGCTCCCCAAATCGTGCAGCCACAGCAGGTTGAAGAGTATGTGGAGCAGGTTGAAATGAATGAAGATCGGCGTCACCAGCCGCCACACCTGGCCCTGGAGGACTTCAGGCAGGCCCGCCCCGGCGGAGCCTCCGGCAACGAAGTTCCGGATGAACAGCCCCTGGATCGGCCGGAAATCCTTGCCCATGCCGGACAAAATGAAAACCGTGACGCTGATGACCATCAGCGCAAAAGTCAGCGGCCCGAACCCGTAGGCGGACGGCGCTTGAAAGAGATGCCGCCGTTCCTGCTGTTTCTTGCGATAGCCGGCCTCGCGTTTCTCGGACTCGGCGCGCCGGTCAGCCGCCTCCCGGGCCTGGGCGCGGTATTGCGGATCGGCGGGATTGCTGCGGAACTCGGTCAGCAGCCGCTCCGCGTCCTGGATCTGATCCTCGTCCGCCACCCAAATGCCCCATCCCTCCGCGGGCTCGAACTCGAGCTGCGTCTCGATCTGCCGGACATAGAGAAAATCCGCAAACGTGCGGGCGGCCTTTTCCTCCGCCAGGTAGCCGATTAAACGCATGCAGTTGGGAGCGGGGCCGGGGCCGAACGCCGGGCGCTACGCGGCCCGCCACTTCAGCTCGACGACCTGCCCGTGCGCGCGGTGCGCGGGATCCATGCTCCGCAATTCGAGCCGCATCCCGCGCCGCTTCAAAGTCGCCAGCACCCACCCGGAAGGGTCTTCCGGGCGGAAGACATAGCCCAGCGCCGGCAGGTTGATCAGGTGAATACCGCTGGGGTCCTGCTCCACGTGCCAGGAATGGGTGTGGCCGTAGATATACGCCTTCACCTGCTTGCGCGGGCGGATGATGTTCAACAACGCCTCCGAATCCTTGAGGTCGCTGCGTTTTGCCGTCGTGCCCACGTTATGGTGAGCCAGGATTAACGTGGGCTTTTTCGGATGGTCGTCCAGCGTCCGGGCCAGCCAATCCAACTGCTCCGGCCCCAGCAATCCGGGCGTGGACAGGGTCTTTTCGAGCGAGTCCAGGATAATCCAGTTCACGCGCGGCGTCGGCAGCAGCGCAACCTGCCGGTCGGCCAGCGGTCGCGGGGGCGCGCCCCCGGCTTCCAGGACCGCCCGGAAACGCTCGCGGTTATCATGGTTGCCCATGGCGATGTAGACCGGGACCTGTCCCTGCCGCAACGGCTGCAACAGGCGCGCCAGGTGCTCATAATCCACGGATTGCCCGCTGTTAAAGGCGCAATCGCCGGTGATGATGACCCCCGCCGGGCGCTTGCGCAGGGCCAGCACCTCGCGCGTGGCCTGGGTGAAATGATCCGTCATGTTGATCCCGCGCTGAACCATGCTGGCATCCGCGGACAGGTGGATGTCGGACAGCAGCGCCCAGACATTCGGGTCCCGGCGTTGGGACGCGGCCAACAGCTCCGGCGCCAGCACCAGCGCCGCGCTGCCAACCAGGGTGCGAACGAGAAACTCACGACGTGAAAGAGCAGGCAAATGTTTCGACATGGTCTCTTCCTACCGCCGCCCGCCGGGTGACTCAAGCCAAAACGTTGAGGAACCCGCCGGAAATCTTTTTCGGGCTTGCCCGGGCGGCGGAACCGGCCCACTCTTGCCCCATCGCTTTTTTGGCATGGCAACCAGCAACGAGGCAAAGACCGCGCCCGGTTGGGGGCAGCGCGCGCTCATCGGGCGCCATCCCCGGCGCACGCTGGTCCGCATTATCCTGCTGGCCATCACCTCGCTGATCCTCTTCCGCTACGTGCTCCTGCCCGTGCGCGTAAGCGGCGGAAGCATGCTGCCGACGTACAAAGAAAACGGCGTCAACTTCGTCAACCGCCTGGCGTACCTGTTCCACGAACCCCGGCGCGGGGATGTCGTCGCCGTCCGCCTGCTGGCGGGCGCGCACCGGCTGTACCTGAAACGGATCGTCGGCCTGCCGGGTGAAACCGTGGCCTTCCACCACGGCCGGCTGTTGATCAACGGCCAGCCGCTGGCCGAACCCTACGTCAAGTTCCCCTGCGACTGGAATCAGAACCCCGTCCCGGTCGGGCCGGACCAATACTACCTGGTCGGAGACAACCGGGACAATCCCCGGGAAGGACACGAGCAGGGCCGCGCGGCGCGCGCGCTCATCATCGGCAAAGTGCTCCTGTAAAATCATGAAAGAATGGACGATCCGCATCCTGCTGGTGGCGGCCCTGGCCGCGCTGGGGATCTGGGGCTGGCGCACGCTTCATCCCGACCCGGAACAGGTCATCCGGCGCCAGCTCCAGGAGATGGCCAAAGCCGCATCGTTCACCGCGGAGCAGGGGCTGGCCGCCCAGGCCTGGTACGCCAGTTCGCTCCCCGAGTTCCTGGCCCTGGATATTGAAGTGACGCTGCGCGTGCCCGGAGTCCCGGCTACCTTGAGCGGGCGGGACGAAGTGATGCAGTTGCTGACGGTCTCCCGCCGGGTTTGCCGCAGCCTTCGCCTCCGCTTGCCCGACCTCAAAATCAGCCTTGCCCCGGACCGGACAATGGCCGAGGTTTATGCCACGGGTGAAGCCGACGTGACCTATGCATCCGGCGAGAAGGCGTCTTTCTTGCAGGAACTGCGCCTGCGCCTGGTCAAGGTCAAGCAAGGCTGGATTGTCCAGCAGGTCGAGACGGTAAAAACGCTTACCTAAGGCGGCGATTTGCCGGGGGACCGCCGGCCCTGGAAACAGGGGGTGCCTTTCCCGACGGTTTCCCCGGCTTCGGCCGCCGCTCCCGGGCCGGCTCCGCCAGTTGAAAATCCACCTGGCGCTGGCCGGTGTCCACTTTCGCCACCCGCACCTCCACCGTGTCGCCCAGCTTTAGCCCGCGCCGCGCACCGCGCCGGGGCGGCCGGCCCCGCTGGGCGTCGGGCGGCCCATCGCCGGCCCCCGCGCCTGCGGCCGGCACCAGCCCGCTTAGCCCCAGCCCCGGCACATCCACCCGGCATCCGAAGCTCCGCACCTCGATCACCCGGGCCTCGTAGTGCTCCCGGTGCGCGGATTGAAGCTGCGCCGCCAGAAACGCGAACAGCTTCGCCTCCCGGCTGTCGCGCTCCGCGTCATCGGAATTGCGCTCGGTCGCGGAAAGATGCTCCGCCATTTCCGGGAGCGGCCGGGCCGCCACGGGCCGCCCCGGCGGCCCCAACAGCGCCCGGTGAACCACCAGGTCCGCGTAGCGCCGGATCGGCGAGGTGAAGTGCGTGTAATCCGGCTTGGCCAAACCGTAATGCCCGAGCGGCTCGACCGCGTAGCGCGCGCGCGGGAGCGACTTCAGGAACCCGATCTTGAGCGCCGGGCCGATCGGCAGCGTCGCGAGCCGCGCCAGCAGCTTCTGCGCCTCGCGCCGGTTCGACAGCCGGCCGCAGGGAATATGCTGGCTCCGCACTTCCTGGCGAAACTCCTCGAGCCGCGCCTCCTCCGGCGGCTCGTGGACGCGGTAAATCGCCGGGCCCGGCCGGGCCCGCAGCCGCCCGGCCGCCGCCTCGTTGGCCAGCAGCATGTATTCTTCGATGAGCTGGTGCGCGCTGTCGCTCGCCTCCCGCTCCAGGCGCAGCACCCGCCCGTGCGCATCCAGCCGGATCTTGAGCTCCGGGAAATCGAGCTCCAGCGCCCCCGCCTGGAATCGCGCCCGGCGGATTTTCCCGGCCAGCGCATGCGCGTCGTGCAGCATCTGCTCCAGCGGGTTGCGGGGCGGACGCGCCAGCAGGGCCAGCACCTCGCCGTAATCATACCGGCGCTGCGAGCGGATCACCGCGGAATAAAACCGCGTCGCGCGCACCCGCCCGTCCGCCGTGAGCAGAAACTCCGCGCATTGGGTCAGCCGCTCCACCTGGGGCTTGAGCGAACACAACTCCTCGCTCAGCGCCGCGGGCAGCATCGGCACCACCCGGTCCACCAGGTACGTCGAGTTCCCCCGCCGGGCCGCCTCCTCGTCCAGCGCGCTGCCGGGCCGCACGTAATGCGACACATCGGCGATATGCACCCACAGCTTCCACTGTCCCGCCCCGGCGCGCTGCAGGCAGATGGCATCATCAAAGTCTTTCGCGTCGGACGGGTCTATGGTGATGACCGGGTGCGCGCGGCAATCCACCCGCCCGGCCCGGTCCGCCGGCGTCACTTCCCGCCCCAGCGCCTGCGCCTCCGCCAGAACCTTCCGGGGGAAATGCAAGGGCAACTGGTACTGGCGGATGACCGAAAGCATGTCCACTCCCGCGGCGTCCGGCGGCCCCAGCACCTCGATGACCTCGCCCGCCGGCCCGGCCTGGCGCGGCGTCCACTCCCCCAAACGCACGACAACCTTATCGTTGACCCGCGCCGGGCGCCCGGTCTGGCGCGGCGGCGGCACGTGAATCTCGTGGCCGATGCGCGGGTCATCCGGAAGCACGTAGAAGGATTGCCGGTTCCGCCGCAGCGTGCCGACTAATTGAGTGCGCGCCCGCTCCAGGACGCGCACGACCCGGCCGGCCGCCTCTTTTGCGCCCGTTCTCCGCGCCCGCGGCGGAGCGCCCTCCCGCCGCACCAGCACCCGGTCCCCATGCAGGGCCGGCGCCGTTGCCGGGCCGGGAATGCGAATGACCGGGATCCGGGGATCGTCCGCCTCCAAAAAACCCGTTCCCTGCCGGTTCATCCGAATGCGCCCCGGCACCAGTTCCGCCGCCCGCGGCAGCGTATAGCGGTTGCCCGGCCGGTTGCGCATGATTTGGCCGTTCCGCTCCATGCGCGCCAGCAGGCGCGCCAGGTCTTCCCGGCGATCGCGGCGGAAACCCAGCCGCGCCCGCAATTCGGCGACATTCAGCGGCGCGGAGTTGGCCCGGCCAAGCAGGGATAAAATCTTCTCTTCCATTTCAGGTGATTAGCCCCAGGTGAGGTGTCGGCGCGCAAAATGCACGGCGGCAGCCCCGCTGTCCAGCTTAATTGCGGCCGCTTAACCGACCCGCTTCGCCGCCGGCGGGTGCCGCCGCGACACAAACAGGCTGCCCGCCAGGTAAAACCGCAGCGGCGCGTCCGCCGCCTTTTTCAAGCCCACCCGCACCGTGGTGATCATGGGGCCTCGTTTCCGGCGAAATTCTGCCACCGCCGGGTTTCGGGCCACAAACAACGCCGCCGCCGCGTCGCACAAATCAACGCCGTCCAGCCCCCGGTCAATAGCCATCGCCTGGCACAGCTTGCCGGGGCCGCTGGTCAATTCCCGCGCACTCTCGGCCGACCGGTGCTCACGCATAAAGTCCTCTCCAAAAGCAACTTCCACCGCGCGAATCAGCACCGCTTCGGCGACCCCCGCCGGCTGGCAAACCACGTTGGCGCAGAAATAATTGCCGTAAATCAAATACACATACCCATGCCCCGGCGCGCCGAACATTACGCGATTCCGCGCCGTCAGCCCTGCGGCGCCATGACAGGCGGGATCCCCCACCAAATACGCCTCCGTCTCGACAATCGCGCCTCCACACGCCCCGTTGGCTGTGTTGCGAATCAACCAATGCCCCAGCAACGCCGGCGCGACCGTCCGGGCCGACGGCTCATAAAAACTCCGCGGGAGCGCCCGAAAACCATTCTTCATGCCCCGCCACTCTACGACCAAACCGCTTCCGCAACAACCCAACTCCTCCCGCAATCGCCCAACGAACTCCCCGCTCCCCCAATTCCGTCCCCGGACGCCATATCCCCGCGCCCGCCCCTTTCCACGCCCGTTCATCTCCGTTCCGCTCCCCTCCCGATACGCCGTGTACAAGGGGTGTACAAGGGATGCTCACCGGAAGTTCATAGGATTTTAGCTGGTACACCCGATGGGCATCCCTTGTACACCCCTTGTACACGGGCAGGAGGCAGGTATGGTTTAGCCTGAAAAGACTGGAGTTATGTGATTGGGGAGGCAAAACGGATGGAAAGACGGTTTGCAGGGCCAGGATTCAGTTCAGTGTCCAAAAAATGGACAGTATGGATAAGGGCAGAAAAGAGGAGCGGGTGATAGGGTAGGGTTGAGCGGCCTTATGGTTTCTGGCGAGGGAGAGGGTATTCGTTCGGCGGATTTCGAGTATGTCGGGGGGATTGGGGTTGTGGACGGTTTTCAGCCGTCGGCCGGAGGGTTCCGCTGGCGTCACGAAGATATTGCGTTTTTTCAGGAAGATGTTAAGGTGGGGATATGGCTGGATATCGCAGGCCACTTTCCCGCAGTGAATTGCGGCAAATAAGACGACAGAAGGGGCGCATCATTATTTGGTGCGGGGTGGCGGTGTTTTTAGCTTTGATTTCGGTGGTTGGCCTGGTTTGCCTGATGTACGAAATGGCCCCGCTTTGACCGGCGCGCCCGGCGGGTTCGCGTGCCGTCCTCCCGCATTGATTTGCCACGACCGTGGCTAAAGTGCTAGTGTGCCGGGTTATATGGGCAAGGCATTAATTATTGCCGAGAAACCGTCGGTGGCGGGCGACATCGCCCGGGCCCTGGGCGGCTTCGAGAAACAGGGCGACTACTACGAAAGCGAGCGGTATGTGCTTTCCGCGGCGGTGGGGCACCTGCTGGAGTTGTGCGTGCCGGACCAGTTCGAGGTCAAGCGCGGCAAGTGGACGTTTGCGCATCTGCCGGTCATCCCGCCGCATTTCGATTTGCGCCCCATTGACAAGAGCGCGGCGCGGCTCAAAGTGCTGCTCAAGCTGATTAAGCGGCCGGACGTGGCCTCCCTGATCAATGCCTGCGACGCCGGGCGCGAGGGGGAATTGATCTTCCGCTATATTGTGCAGTACGCGAAGACCCGAAAGCCGATCCAGCGGCTCTGGCTGCAGTCCATGACCCCGGCGGCCATCCGCGAAGGGTTTGCGCAACTGCGGGAGGATGCCGCGATGCGCCCGCTGGCGGACGCGGCGGTGTGCCGTTCCGAGTCGGATTGGCTGGTGGGCATCAACGGCACGCGGGCCATGACGGCGTTCAACTCGCGGACGGGCGGATTTCACCTGACGACCGTGGGCCGGGTGCAGACGCCGACCCTGGCCATCCTGGTCGAGCGCGAGGAGCGGATTAAGAACTTTGTGCCCCGGGATTACTGGGAGGTTCACGGCACGTTTGCCGCCCAGGCGGGCGAATACCCGGGCCGGTGGTTTGATGAGCGGTTTGCCAAAAAGGACGGCGATCCCGACCTTAAACCGGAGCGGATTTGGGACGCCGCCCAAGCGGAGGCCATCCGGGCCAAATGTCTCGGCCAGCCGGGGGTGGTGACGGAGGAAAGCAAGCCCACGACCCAGTTGTCGCCGCTGCTGTACGATTTGACGAGTTTGCAGCGGGAGGCCAATGGGCGGTTCGGTTTTTCGGCCAAGGCCACGCTCGGGCTGGCGCAGGCGCTGTACGAAAAGCACAAGGCGCTCACCTATCCGCGCACCGACTCGCGCGCCCTGCCGGAGGACTACCTGGCGACCGTCCGGAGCACGCTGGGGATGCTGGAGCAAACCCGCTACGGCGCCTTTGCCAGCCAGATCCTGCAGCGCGAGTGGGTCCGGCCCAACAAGCGAATCTTTAACGACGCCAAGGTGTCCGACCACTTCGCCATCATCCCGACTTCGCAGGCGCCCCGGCACCTGAACGAGCAGGAGGCGAAGCTGTATGACCTGGTCACCCGGCGGTTCCTCGCCGTGTTTTACCCGGCGGCGGAATTCCTGGTGACGACGCGCATCACGCGCGTCGCTGGCGAACCCTTCAAGAGCGAGGGCAAGGTCCTGGTCAACCCGGGCTGGCTGGCGGTGTACGGCAAGGACGCGCAGCCCGACGACGCTCCGAACCTGGCGCCCGTGCAGCCCGGGGAAACGGTGCGGACCGCCAGCGTCGAGGTTGTCGCCGCGCAGACCAAGCCCCCGGCGCGCTTCACGGAGGCGACCCTGCTCAGCGCGATGGAGGGCGCGGGCAAGCTCGTCGAAGACGAAGAGCTGCGCGAGGCGATGCGCGACAAGGGGCTGGGAACCCCCGCGACGCGCGCCCAGATCATCGAGGGCCTGCTCTACGAAAAATACCTGGTTCGCCAGGGCCGCGACCTGCAGCCGACGGCGAAGGCGTTTTCGCTGATTGCCCTGCTGCGCGGGCTGGCCATCCCCGAGCTGTCCTCCCCGGAATTGACGGGCGACTGGGAGTTCAAGCTGCGCCGCATGGCGCGCGGGCAGATGCAGCGCGCCGAGTTCATGAAGGAGATCGCGGACATGACCCGCGAGATTGTCGCCAAGGCCAAACAGCATGAGAGCGACACCGTGCCCGGGGACTTCGGCGCCCTGAAAACGCCCTGCCCGAAATGCGGCGGGGAAATCCGCGAGAACTATAAGAAGTTCCAATGCCAGAAGTGCGAGTTCAGCCTCTGGAAGATTGTGGCGGGCCGCCAGTTCGAGATTCCCGAGGTGGAGGAACTGATCGCGCGGGGCCGGGTCGGGCCGCTGACCGGGTTTCGCAGCAAGCAGGGGCGGCCCTTTGCGGCGGAGATCCGGATGACGCCGGACCTGAAGCCGGAGTTTGACTTTGGCCCCGGGAAGGAAGACGCGGAGGGCGAGGCGGCGAAAGCGGATTTTACCGGCCAGGAACCCGTCGGCCAGTGTCCCAAATGCCGCGGGCGCGTGTTTGAAACGCCGCGGGTTTATACGTGCGAGAATTCCGTCGGCGCCGCGCGCACCTGCGATTTCCGGTCGGGCAAGGTCATCCTGCAGCGCCCGATTGAGCGGGCGCAGATGCAAAAGCTGCTGGCGGCGGGCAAGACGGATTTGCTCGAGAAGTTCACCTCCCGGAAGGGGCGGTTGTTCAAGGCCTACCTGGTGCTCAAGGAGGGCCGCGTGGAATTCGAGTTCGAGCCGCGGGCGGCCAAATCCCGCGCCCGCGCCGCCAAACCCGCCCCCGCCGCCGCGCCGGCGCCCCGGCTTGACTTTACGGGCCAGCAGCCGCTGGGCCCGTGCCCCAAATGCCGCCAGCGGGTGTTTGAGGGCGACGCGGCATACGTCTGCGAACAGTCCCAGGCCGCCCGGCGGCCGTGCAAATTCAAGCTCAACAAAGTCATCCTGCAACAGCCCCTGGATCGGGAGCAGGCCGCCCGGCTGCTGGCGCAAGGCCGTACGGATCTGCTGGCGGACTTCGTTTCCGCCAAAACCGGCCGTCCCTTCAAGGCGTACCTGGTGATGGGCGAGACGGGCAAGGTCACGTTCGAATTTCCCGAGCGCGAGGCCGAACCGAAGGAGGCCCCGGCGTCGTGAACGCGGCGGCCCCGGAACCGCCGGTCCCGGATGCGTGGATCGGGAAGTTCCTGCAGCACCTGGCGGCGGATCGCGGGGCCTCGGCGTACACGCAGCGCAATTACCGGCAGGCGCTGGAGGAGTTCTGCCGCTGGCGCCAGGCGGAGCGCCTGCCGCCGCCCGGGTGGGAGGCGTTGCAGCGGGATGATTTCCGCGCGTATGTGCGCTTCCTGGGGCGGCAGAACCTGAGCCGCGCCGCGGTTCAGCTTCGTTTCAGCGCCCTGCGGACCTTTTACCGGTTTCTCGTGCGGCGGGGGGCTGTGGCGGCGTCGCCCATCCGGAACCTGGCCCTGCCCAAGGTCGCGAAAAGGCTGCCCCGGTTTCTCACGCCGGAGCAGATGGCCGATCTGCTGGCCGCCCCGCTCAAGCTCCGGCCGCCCCCCGGGCAAGCCGATTCCGCCCGCGCGGCGGCCGTCCTCGCGGCCCGGCGCGATGTGGCGGTGCTGGAAACCATATATTCCTGCGGCCTGCGCATCAGCGAGCTGTGCGGGTTGACGGCGCAGGATATTGACTGGCATGAACGCGTCGTGCGCGTGCGCGGCAAAGGCAAAAAGGAGCGGCTCGTTCCCATCGGCGAACCGGCCCTGGCCGCCATTCGAAACTACTGGGCGCTGCTGCCCCAGGCGCCGGCCGGTGACGCCCCGGTTTTTCTGGCGGGACCAAAGAAGGCCGCCGCCATCGCGCCGCGGCAACTCCAATTGCGGCTGAAGAAACACCTGGCGGCCGCGGGATTGGACCCGCACCTGACGCCCCATAAGCTGCGGCATAGCTATGCCACGCACCTGCTTGACGCGGGCGCGGACCTGCGCAGCGTTCAGGAACTGCTCGGGCATGCACACCTGGTCACGACCCAGGTCTATACCCACCTGACCACGGAACGGCTCAAGCGCGCCTACGACGCCGCCCACCCGCGGGCCTGAACCGGCGGCGCCCCGGCGGGCGGGCCGGGGGCGGGGCGCGCAAAATACTGGCAATTTGCCGGCGGGTCATTAGCTTGAGCCGCATGATGTACCCGAGCCCGATTTGGATCCGGACATGGAGCGTGCTGGCCGCGGGGTTGCTGGTGATTGAAATGTCGGGGCTGGCGCGCGCCGCCCTTTCCGCTCCCGTCAGCCGCCCCATCCGCGCCGTCCTGCGCGAACCGCTGCCGCCCGAGGAGTTGAGCCTCACGGAAGAGGCCGCCGAGGTGGTGGTGGCCGGCCCCACCTTTACTTACCGCGTGCAAAAAGCGACCGGGCTGGTCAGCGCCGTCCGGGTGGTGCGCGAGGGGCGGGAGGTCATCGCGTCCAGCGGCCCGGCGGAGCTCCAGTTGGATCAATACCGGTTCGCTTCGGAATTCAACACCGGCAAGCTGGTCGTCGAGCGCGCGGGTAAAGACCAGGCGGTCCTGCGGGTGGAGGGGACGCTGCGCGACCCGGCTCAACGCGGTCCGGAAGTGGATTACACGCTGCGGCATACGTTCTTCAATGATGGCGTGGTGGTGAGCGCGGTGAAGCTGACGCCGCGCGGGGAATTGCGCGTGGAGCGGGAGTTGGTGTACCGGCTTTCCGCGCGGGGCCAGCTCAGCCACTACCTGCACAAGACCCGGGGCGAAAACGGCAGCGACGCGGTGCGGGGCAGCCTGCCGCCCGCCGGCCAGGCAGTTCGTTTTACGGCGGAGACTTCCTGCCTGCAGGTTTTCAGCCCGGCGGCGGCGCTGGCCATTTTTACCGACGGCGGCGCATTGCACCTGAGCCAGCCGAAGCTGGACACGGCGGTGGTGGAAACCGCCGGGCCCGCGGACGGCCCGGGGCGGATTTCCCTGGCGCAGTACCTGATACGGATCGCCCCCGGCGACCCGCCCCGCGTGCTGAAAGCGGGCGAGCCGCTCACCTTCCGGGTCGGCCTCAGCGTGGCCCCCAACCGGCGGCCGCATCCCCGGATGCACGACCTGCGCATGTTCACCTGGATCGGGGATGAGAAACACCCTTACCCGACGGACGCGGAGATCAGCCGGGTCGCCCAGTTTGGTTTTACGCTGTTCCAGATGCACCGCGTGGGGACGCCCGGCCTGCCGCGCCCGCCCGCCGACGAGTTCATGCGGGTGCTGGACAAGGTGCATGAGCTGGGCCTGCTTTTTCTGTGGGAGGAGAACGCGGATTTGATGTATGACAGCGCGCCCGGGGTGCGGGAGTTGAAGGCCAAAGGCCAGTTCGCCCTCTGGCAGGGGTTCAATTACGGCGGCCGCTACACCGCGGAGATGGACTCCTACTGCGACCTCATCGCCACCTGCCTGGCTTCCCCGAACGGCCTGGCCGAATACCGCCTGGCCAACCTCGCGCGCATGATGGACCGGTACGCCGTGGACGGCATTTACCTGGACGACAACCTGGCTTACGGCAACTGCACGCTGGCGCGCGAGCATGGGCATCCGCGCGAGGTCTATGATTGCCTGATCGAATTGCATGAGATGAACTGGTGCCGCCGCGAGCTGTTGCGCCGCCGCTGCCCGCATACGGTGCTGGTCAGCCACAGCACGCGGGCTTTTGTCCTGCCGGTAGTGTGCAATTTCGACGCGCTGATCTATGGCGAAGGCTATTCCTTTGGTTCGCTGACGGATTACTGGAGCTATTTTGGCTTCGCCCATTGTCTTCCCGCCCAGGGCATGATCTGGCCCGGCGGCCAGGATATCGAGCGCTGCCCGGCGTCGCTGGTTTATAACTACGACCTGCTCACCGGCGGGGGCCAATACAGCCAGATTGACTGGCGCCTCTTTCCGCACAAGTTTCCGCATGCCAAAGGCGTCACCCCCCCCGAACCCTTCTACACCCAGGCCTACAACCTGGCCCAGTATGACTTCGGAATGTACGAGTCCCGGATCTGGCGGTTTGTGGATGCCGCCGACCTGTTCGCGGCCACGGCGCCCCAAACGTTCGCGACGGTGTATCGCAACCAGACGTGGGGAGACTGGCTGATTCCCGTCGCCAACATGGCGAACCAGGACGTCAAGACCGCCCTGGCTTTTCATTCCCCCGAGGCGCTGGGATTCGAGCCGCATAAAGACTACGTGCTGTTCAACGTTCATCGGCGGCTCGCGCGGAAGTTGCGGGGCGACGCTCTGAACGCGGCGTTCAGCGACCTCGCTATTTCCGGGGGGAGCCTGCAGCTCTTTTACCTGCGTGAAGCGCCAGGGCAAGCGCCTTTCCATCTGTGGGGCGGCAAGCGAATCTCGGAGCGGTGGGATGCCTCGGCCCGCAAGCTCACGGTGAGCCTGGACGGCCCGGCGGGGCGGCAGGATACCGTGTTCCTGGCCGGGGCCAACCACGGTCTGCAATTGGTTCTGGCCGGAGGCGCGCCGGCGCGGTTCTTCTTCGACCCGGCCCAGGGGCTGGTTCACGGGCAGGTGACCTTCACTGCCAAACCCCTGACCCTCGAAGCGCACTATTCCGTCAGCGGCACCAACCGGTTGCCCCACAAGGTGGCGGCGCCCGCAAGCCCGTACTTCTAACCGCCGGATTTCAGCTTCCGAAGGAACCGGCAACCGCCCGCCGCGCGAAGGCGCGCCGCCTGCAAGCGTCTTTCCTTTTCCCCGCTGACCGCCTGCCTGCGGGCGGCGTGGTACGGGCGAAACCCGCGGGCGGGAAACGCTTTTGCCCGTTCGCCGGGCGCGGCGGGCTGCCGGGGCGGGTCTTTGATGGGTGCTCGGCGCTTACGGAACCGCCAGTTCCAGGATGCGGGCGGCCCGGGGGGGCAGCTCCATTTCCATTTCGGAGCCGAGCTGGCGCAGGGTGCCAAGCTGCCGACGGCCGGTTTCATCCAGCAGATGGACCCGGGCGCGGCGCGGCAGGCCGTAGCGGTCGGCGGGGAAGTGGAGAGTGACGCGGGTGGGTTCGTCCGCGATGCTGACAATCGCGATGCCCACCTTGCCGTCCGGCGCCTGCCAGGCGGCGGCCAGCGCCAGCGGGCTGGTTTTCTGGAATGCCGTCAGGCCTCCCTCCCGCCCGGCGTAGATCGAGAGGCGCGACATGTCCAGGGTGGCCGTCGGGGCCTGGAGCCGCGGGGGGCGCAGGAAGGTTCCGCGCAGGAGATAATTTTCGGCGCGGTGGCGGAGGCGCGCCAGGCGCAGCACAAAGTCCAATTCCTCGGCGCGCTCGGTCAACTGGTTCGGGAGGAAATTGGCCAGGGTGGGTTGCTGCCCCCAGACAAAGGCCCGCGCCTGTTCGAGGCAGAATTGGCGGGCATATTTCCGGTCGAGGAGCTTGAGCGGCTCGGCGGGCGCGGACTCTGCCGGCCACAGGTCGTCGTAGGGCGGCATGGTCAGCGAAGCGTAGTTGCCATAGGTGATGGCGAAAGGATGGTACACCGCCGGCCAGAACGGAAGGGGATCCCAGCCATCGGGGGCGGCGTAGCGTTCGCGGCTGATTTCCAGGCCGAGCATCAGATCGAGGTAGGGCAGCCAGCATTCGCCGCAACCCTCCCCCGCCAGCACCACCGGCTCGCGGCGGTCGGCGCAGCGGCGGCGGATGTCCGCCTGGAGCGCCTGGAACCCTTTCATCCAGTAAACGCCGCCGCCCACGGGGTGTCCGTGCTGGGGGTCGAAACACGCCAGGCTGGTGCAGGCCTGGTCCATGTAGATGCCGTTCACGCCCAGTTCCTGGACCGCGCGCTCGGCCAGGCCGGCGTATTTATCCCGCCAGAAGGCGGTGCCCATGCACATCGTCGCGCAGGGTTGGCGGGTGAAGGTGTTATAGACTTCCGGGTGAATCTGGCCGTCCGGGCCTTTGACGGCGAACCGCGCGGCGGCTTCATTGGTCCAGCTTGGGGTGGTCATGCCCCAGAGCCGCTGGTTCATATACACCAGGGTGCGGATGTCTTTGGCCTGCGCGCGGGTCAAGGCGTTGGTGAAACTCTCGGCGCCCTCGCGGGGCGGCAGGTATTCCGGGAAACCGGCGTCGTAGGAGCAGCCATGCCACCAGTGCCAGAAGACGCTGACCGGCAGGCCCAGTTTTTCCCGCAGAACCATCGCCGGTTCGAGCACGCCCGGCGAGCGGCCGCGGTTCCAGACCCACAGCGCGGTGTTAAGCGCCCAGTCGGACACCCGGCCGCGCGCCAGCCGGCTTTCCCGGGCCCAGGGCTGGTTGGTTGCCCAGGCGCGGTAGCGCTCGGCGGCTGTGAACCAGTCGCCGGTGAAAGTCCCGAGTTGGACGGCGTAAGGCAGGCGCCAGGCCGGGACCGCTGCCGGGCGGCGCTCGGGCAGGTGCGCGATTTCGCAGTGCAGGCGGTTTTCGCGGTCGCCGAAGAACGCAAAGTCTTTGTTGAACCCGGCGGTATCGTTGCAGGCCACATACAGCCCCGGCCCATCCTGTTGGTAAAACGCCAGGCATTGCAGGGACAGATGGCCGGGATAGCTCCATTGGAACCGCCGCCCGTTCCCCGCCGGGCCGGCAAAGACCTGGCGCGGCTCGGTGGCGAGATACCCCATCCATGCCGGCACGGCCAGCCGCTCGTTGGCTTGGCACGGGATGTTTATGATGCGCGGAAAGCGGACGTGGGTGAGGCTCAATGCATTCAGACCGCTGACCGCCAGTTCCCAGTGGCTCATGGGTTGCCCGGCGTCCAGCCGCACCACCGCTTCCACGCGCAGTTCCGGCGCCGCCGGCAGTCCAAACTTTTCCCAGGTCAGGCGCAGCCCGGAGGGCTTGCGGTCAAGCGGTTGGGCGCGAAAGGACTGCGCGGATGACGCCGTCAGGGTCTGGTTGGCCGGCGCGAGCGTTAATTCCCAGAGCGGCGCTCCGGAGGGCATCGTGCCCGCAAAGTTCTGGCGCGTATGCGCGTCGGTGAACTCCACCAGGTCCCCGTGCTCGGGGCTGAAAGCGATTATCAGCCGGTCATTGGCGAGCCGGCAGGTGTTGGCATCCGCAGAGGCAAGGGGGGGGCCTGGCAGCGCAAGCAGCAGCACCAGGGCCGCGCGGCCCGGATGGGTCAGCACCAAAGGGTTCACGAAGTTATGAAGTGTGGGCAGTTTCATCTGGCCGCAAGGCTGGCTCAAACGGAAGGCCTGAACAATAAAAAACCGGCGGCGGGCAGTTGGGGCGGGGAAGGTTCTTTCTGGGGCGGCGTGCGCACCGCAGGCTGCATTGGCGCCGCCGGGAACCGCAGTCGCCGGCCTTTTCCTGCTCGACTTGGGGCGCCACCATCGCTTACGTTGCGCCTTGCCGTGGGCATGCCTGGCGCATTATCCGAATGGGGGCGGAAAAGTGGAACGAGATAGCGAAGAGCGTGTCTAACTTTCCCAAGCGCAGGCTTTGCGGGTGCGTCCGTAGCTCAATTGGATAGAGCTTCTGACTTCGGATCAGAAGGTTGCAGGTTCGAGTCCTGCCGGACGCGCCAGTTAAGAATGGAGTAGCTTGAGGAGAACCGGCCCGTTTCGCACAAGCCGCAATTTAACCGTTAGCTTGCTGGGCACTGCGATGGGGCAGAACCTTGCCGGCCTGCGGGTTGCGGTTTTTGTCGGCGTGGTTTCGGTTTTTGCCGCTAAGTATGAAGAAGGCCACGGCTCCGGGCTTGTGGGGGCTGGCTATACCGGGACGAGCCGAGAGCGAGTTGGGCGGATTCCAGGCTTGCGCGTTGGTGGGGAATGTTCAGACTTGGCGTATGCGAATGAATACAAACTTGGGCGGCATTCTGGCGGGAGTGTTAATGGCGTCCTCCTTGTTTGCCCAGCAGGCGACGGACCCATACATGGGCGATTGGCAGGGCGAGATCAGCGTCAATGATGAATCCCAAAAGGTGGGGGTTTATATGATCCCGCTGGGCGGGGGAAAGTACGAGGCGCGGCTGGTATCAGATTTTCTTCAGCGCGGACCGTATCTTTACCGGTTGAAAGGTGAGATTCGCGACGGGCAGGTCAGGTTCATGGATGACATCCCCTTTGATATAAGCCGGGTGTTTGGCACCACGGGAAACGGGGTGGTGCTAAGCGCGGCTTTGTGGTCCGGCGCTGTTGAGGGCGGGAACGCCCGGGGGACGATGGCGGGCCGGTTGCGCGGCACTTTTGAATGGAAGCAGACACAACGGATATCGCCGGAACTGGGCAAGGCGCCCCCGGCGGGAGCGATAGTGCTTTTTGACGGGAAGAACCTGGACCAGTGGCGGCACCGCGAGGAGGGCAAGCCGGTGAAATGGAAGGTGCTGCCCGATGGGGTGATGGAAGTAAACGGCGGTGACATCATGTCCCGGGAGAAGTTCCTCGATCAGCGGGTTCACCTGGAGTTCCGATTGCCGTATATGCCGACCGCCTTTGGCCAGGGCCGGGCTAACAGCGGAGTTTATTTGCAGGGACGCTACGAGGTGCAGGTGCTGGACAGTTACGGGCTGGAAGGGCAGGACAACGAATGCGGCGGCGTTTACACCGTGAGCCGGCCCCGGGTGAATATGTGCGCCCCGCCGTTGCAATGGCAGTCGTATGATATCACGTTTACGGCTGCCAAATTCGATGCCGCCGGCAAGAAGACCGCCCGGGCGCGGATTACGGTGGTGCATAACGGTGTCGTGGTGCAGGATAACCTGGAGCTGCCGGGCGTCACGGGAGGCGCGCTGAATGACCGGGAGAACGAGCCGGGGGGCCTTTTGCTGCAGGACCACGGCAATCCGGTGCAGTATCGCAATATCTGGGTGGAAAAGCGATAGCCGGTTGAGAAATGGGGTTTCGACCGCGGCAGCGCAAGGAAATGTTCTGGTTGGGGATTGGCGGCCAGTGGCAGGGATACGGCGATGCCGGGGAAATCCCGCCGCGGCGCGAGGGTTGTCTTGGGGGTGATTTAATGCTAGGCGCCAGCGGGAAGTTCTGGAATGAAAAACATGGCTTAGTCCGTGACAGGGCTGGAGCTTTCGGCTAGGATGGGGTGTTGCATGCTTTGGGTGACGTTACGACAGCTAAAGTCCGGGACGGCAGCGACGCGCAGAAAGGCAGCGCAGGAGCTTTCGCAGGATCCTAAAGCGCGCGCATTGAGCGCGTTGGCAACGGCGGCGTTGACCGATTCCGATGTGGAAGTGCGGCGGATAGCGGCGACGGCGTTGGGACGGTCGGAGCACCCCGGGCGCTATGAACCGCTGCTGAAGGCGCTGGAGGACAAAGACCCGGAGGTGATTCGGGCGGCCCTGTTCGGCTTGCGAAAGATCGTTGACGAGCGGGTGTTGGTCGAATTGGTGCGCCTGCTCCGCCACCCGAATTTTCACGTGCGCGTCGGGGCGGCGCAAGCGATTGATACCGTGCGATGGACGCCCAAAGACCGGGAGGAACGCATCTGGTTTCAAAACGCCAAGGGATGGTACCGGCGGGCCGCGGCGGCCGGGGTTGACGCGCTTCCGGCGTTGCAATTGACGATTCAAACAGGGCCGGTTCAGGCGGCGGCCGGGGCGGTGGAAGCCCTTGGCCAGATTTCCGATCCGCGCATAATCAAGTTGTTGCGTTCAGCGTTGCAAGCCGAAGAGCCGACGGTGCGGGTTGCCGCGGTGGATGCGTTGGGAAAGGTTGGCGGAGGCGAGGCTGTGGATGCGCTGACCACCAGCCTGCGCAACAGCCATCCGCAGGTGCGAGTTGCGGCCGCGCAAGCGCTGGGGGTGTTGAGAGCCGCGGAGGCCATCGGCCCGATTTGCAAACTGCTGCGTGACAAGGAATGGGAGGTTCGCCAGGAAGCCGCCATCGCTCTTGGCCGGTTCAACAACCCGGCGGCCTGCGAACCGCTGGCGAGCGCGCTCAATGATACGGATGCCGATGTGCGCGAAGCGGCGGCGATGGCGCTAGGACGGATCGGCGATCGTCGCGGGGTGGCGCCGTTGATCCTGGCTTTGAAAGATGAGGTTACCAGCGTGCGGCGGATTGCCGCGGCCAGTCTCGCCCGTATTGATCCGGACTGGGCCTCGCTGCCGGAAACGCGCGGGGTGGCGGAGCAATTAAAGCTGGCCATCCAGGATGCAGAGCCGGCGATTCGATTCTTTGTCGCCCAATTACTGGTGAATCTGGGAGAGATGGCGGCGGACCACACGTTTGAATTTACGCCCGAGGACCATTTGGGTTCGCCGGCGATAAAACGCAAGCGCATGGCGACTCATCTCTTCATCGGCATGCTGGAGGATCCGGATCGGGATGTCCGCCAGGCCGCTGCCGAAGCGCTCGGGCGTTTGGGCGGCGAACGGGCCCGGCAGGCGCTGGCACGCACCGCGGCCGATGTGGACGGGGATGTGGCCGCGGCGATACAAATGGCACTGCAGGCGCTCGGAACTGAGAGCGGCAGCTAAGACGATATGCAAGAGAACGACCCGCAGCACCATCAATTTTTGATTATCGATGACGATCCACAGTTCCTGGCGGCCATCGGGGCTTCGTTCAAGGAATTGTCCGGGGGGCGATGGGCGATTCGAACGGCGACCAACCACTCCCAGGCCCTGGAGCACTTGAAAGCGCACCCGATGAATTTGGTGGTGCTGGATGTCGAGATGCCGGTTATGGACGGCGTCGAGTTCCTGCGCCTGCTGGGACGCACCCATCCGGGGCAGCAGGTGGTCATGCTTTCGGAACGCATGGAGGAAACCGTGCGCCAGACTTGCCTGGACCTGGGGGCGATCTTGTTCCTGGCCAAGCCGTCTTCGCCGGAAGATTTTCACAACCTGTTTATCACGTTGGATTCCCTGGCGACGGCGCGGTCGGCATCGGGATTCCGCGGAGTCATGCAGCAGGTGGGGTTGGATGATGTGTTGCAAATGGAGTGCCTGGCTCGCAAGTCGTCTATTTTGAAGGTGACCACCGGCAAGCGGCAGGGGCAGATATATATTAGCGAGGGAGAGATTATTCACGCGCAAACCGGGCAATTGGAGGGGGAAATGGCGTTATACGGCCTGCTGGCTTTAAAGGGCGGCGAATTCAAGCTCCAGCCCTTTGCCGAGCCGGCCCGTCGCACCATTTCCGGGCAATACCAATTCCTGCTGATGGAAGCAGCGCGGCTGCGGGATGAGGGCGAATTGCAGCCGGGGCGGGGGTTCGGCGGGCTGGGGCGCCCAGCGGACTTTGGCGCGACGTCGTTCGATGCTTCCGCCCCCACAGAAGCCCGCGGAACTCAGATCGAGGAGGTGCTGCTCTGCTCGAATGCCCGGGAAGTCCTTTACGAGTCCAAGTGTGAGTCCATTGAAAACCGCCTGGAACTGTTTGCCAAACTTGAGCAACAGGCGAACCAGGCGGCCAAAGGCACGCCCAGCGGACGATTCCACCGGATGTGGATGAGCACCGGCAGCAGCCGGATGCTGGTTCAAATCCAGCCTGCCTTCAAACTATTGGTGCGCAGCGCGTTGCCACCCGCCTCCGACGCCGAATGAATAACGCACTGGAGACCTTTCTTTCGTCGCGCCTGCCGATAGCCGGCCTGGTCGCGTATAGCATCCACCTGCCGGATCGTGTGCTCGAGGTCCAATGCCTGAGCAAGTCTTTTTATCCCTCGGCGGCGGAGGATATGCTGACGGGCCTGGTTTATGCCGGGCAAACCCTTTTACCTGCCAACCAGCAAGCGGCCCACTACTGCTGGGTCTTTGATTGTATTCGGGTTTACGTTGCAGCTCGATCGGATGGAACCAGCCTCGCGCTGCTGGTCGAAAATAATCCCGGAGCAGAGATGGATCGAATCAAAGATACCCTGACTGCCTTTATTGAGCAGCCATCGTCTTGAGCCTGTCGACCAAGGGAGATTCCGGGTGGGAATGACGTCCGCACGATGCGACGGAGAAGCGATTAATCAACTGTCAGCATTGGCAGGCGTGCTGGAGTTCAGCGGTGCTCCGCGCGCCCTTCGGGGATGCCCATCATTTGTTGGCAAACTCGGTGGTGTCAAAATACACGGTTCGCGTCTGACCTTCCGCCGTGGCAATCTCAAACACGGCATATTGCCGGTTGGCCAGGGTTTGCGTTGACTCCTTCGCCGCGCGATATCCTGGATAAGTTCGCTCCAGCCACAATCTTTGTGCCAGAATGCCTGCTTCCCGGCAGTGCGCTTCACGAATGAGGATGGCCTGCTCGTACGAAGAACCATCGCCGCCCTGGTAAGCTATCGGGTTGACGGAGGTTCGCGAAGTCTGGCAGCCGACTGCCAGGAGGGCGAGACATGCTATTATCAGTATTCTCATAACCAGCGTTGCTTTCTCAGTTTGAGCAGGGCACAACGTGTGCCACGCGTTTTCTGGCGCAAAATTGCGAATCCGGGCGGCTAAATTTGCCAAAAACACCTCTGCCAGAGAGGTTCAACCCCGCGAACGCCGGTTTTTTCCGCCTCTCCGGCGTGTAATTTCGCAAAACTGATAATTTGACGATCAGGATTCCGCGGACTGTTCTCGGGAAGTCCGAACAGGTTTGCCAGCCTCCGGCGGCGGCCCCGGGTATTTATAAGACCCAGTTGTTTGCGCGCGCACAGCGCCCGGGGAGCCTGCTTCAGCCGCGTAACGCCATAGGGGAAAAGGGTCGCTGCTTTCTACGCTGGCCGCAACCCGGAGGCGGGAGCCACAAAGCCGAGAGGCTAGGCGGCAGTGGGACCGTTTGAAGATGCCGGCGCAACGCCGATGATCCGCTCGTCGTTGGTGGCAATCACCGTTTGCCCCGGGGACACGATGAGAAAATCCGATTCCGGCCATTCGCCCGCGAGCAGTTGATGGAGCAACCGGAGGTCTCCCGGGATTTCGTCGTATTGCCAGCCTCGCTCCGCGCAGATCTGCCGCACCTGCTCATTTAACTTCAGGTGTTGGACTAAATCAAAGTGGATCAAGGTGCCATGCGTATAGGAATCCGCCCAGCGATTCATTTCCGTGAGCAGGTAATCAGCCTGGCTCTCGCCGTATTTCTTCACCCATTCCTCATAATAGGTTGCCTTGATGCTGTCCTTGGTGCCGGCGGGCAGGGAAGCGCCGTCCCAGGTGGCTCCCGTTCCCCGGCGCCGGGTGGCGCATTCCAGCCAGCCGGAGGTGTAGTAGTAGGTGCCGGGCCGGGCGTCGAAGCATTTGCGGTAGCGTTCCTTTGAGCCCAGGAAGAACGTGATGCAATCGTGCGCGCGGGGAATCACCAGCGGCGTGTGCGCCGTCGTCAACCCGGGGAGGATGCTGCTGCATAACCCGTAGCCAAGCAGGATTGCGTCGTACCTGCCGGCGGGCACGGCATCAATGCGCTTCTGGATTTCCGCGCGCCCCGCCCCGGGAATATCATGATAGCCCTGGGTCAGGAAGTCGAAGTCAACCAGGTTCTGCGACTGGGATGCGGCATGGCAGAGCTCGCGAAAGGCAATCTCGCAGGCGATGACGTGGAAGAACATGAGGGAGGCGGCGGCTGACAGGATAAAGGCGCGAAGCTGCCGGGGCGAATGCGAGCAGGTTCCGATTTAACCCGGTTGTTCCATGCGCAGCCCGGGCAGTTCAATGCCGGCGCGCCACCCAGCGGATGGCTTGCCGGAGCAGTTGCTGGTAATTGGGGTTTTCGTAGGTCTGGCGATCGTGGCCAAGCTGGAGATAAACCACCCGGGCGCGCCGGTAGGTTTTGGCCCATGAGAGGACTTCATTGTTCTCCGGTTCGTCGGTGGTCAACAGTGGATGGCATTTTGGGGCGACGTCGAACCATTTATAGGTTTCATCGCGAACCATGAAGTCCTTGATCCCGCGGGTCACCGGGTGGCGCGGGTCGGCCACGTGAATCCGAAAAGTCATATCATCCCGGGCCTTCGAGCGCGGTTTGGCTACGCCGTTAATGTTTGTTGCCGCCAGGTAGTAGCGCGCGCCGATGATGTTCCAATACTCCGGCCAGTTCGGGTAAGCGGCGATGGCGTGGTGCAGAGCCACCAGGCCTTTCCCCTCCTTGAGCCGCGCCAGGAAATTCGCCTTCGCTTCTTCCGAGATCGCTTGGTTGTAGTCGTAAGTGACGATCACGTCGTACTGCTTCGCCGCCTCGGCCGTCAGCCGCGCATGCGCGTTCGGGTGCTCCACCGCCTGATAAGCGATGTCGGGGTTATCCGCGAAGAGCTGGAAAAAGGAGTCCTTCTGGAATCCGTGTCCGCCGGTGATCACCAGCAGGCGAATCTTATCCGGAGACTTCTGCGCCGCTCCCGCCGCCATCTCCGGCAGCAGGCATGCCCAGGCTGCGGCTGCGGCAACCACCAGCAAACGTATCGCTTTCATAGGCCCTTTTGTAGCACAAATGCGCCCCGGTTTCAAAAGCAATCTGTCGGCAAAACGATTGGCGAAGCGCCATCCTGGCCGTGCGGGAGCCTCGCGGGTTCAATCAATCCGCGCCGGGGAGCACGCGTTGATTCGCGCGCGTTTTCCCTTGAATTTGGCCCCGCCGGGAAGCCGCTGCGAGGCCCGGCTTCGGCGCGGCCTGGCCCGCTGCGGATTAGCCCGGCCACCCTTATTCGGGGACGGCTTCTTCGCGGGGCGCTATTCGATAATAACCTTGATCTCAGCCCAATAGGCGGCCTCGAAGGCCCAGCCGGAGGGCTGGTTCACCAGTTCAATTTGCGGGGCCTTCTTGCCGGCGAACTGGGAGAGATCCACTTCCCGCACCAGCCACGGATCCCGGGTGGCGGTTGCCTTGCTCACGGGCTGGCGCAGCAATTCCCGGCCGTTGGCGCGCACGATGAGGTCGAAATCCCCTTGCGGGTCGTGGCCGACGACCAGGCGCAGCCGCGCCGTTTTGCCGGCGGGCACTTTGACGCGGTTGCTCAGCGTGCAGCCGGTGTCCTTGTCGAGCGGGTGCGTGGCCAGGACATTCGGCTTGCCGCCCCACTCCGCGCGCAACCCGGGGTCCATATCCAGGCCGCAGTTGGCGATCTGCCAGCCCGGGGCGAATTTTCGGACAGCGGCATGCATGTGGGCGGGCACGTTATCCACCCGGATTTGGGCCATCTCCGCGGGCGTAAAGCGGCTGTTGGCAATCGGGCCGGGCGCCCAACTGAGTTCCAGCTTGCTGGGTTGCGGCGCGCGCACCGGGATGAGGAAAAACTCCTCGCCTTTCCGGCGCGTGATTTTGCCGCCGGCGCTCTTGACGACCTGGCGGGCGAGTTTTTCGCACACAGCCACCAATTTGGGGAAGTTGTACGCGGTGTGATCGAAGAGAGTCTTCTGGTTCAGTTCCTGGGTGAAGCGTGGCGGCAGGTTCGCAAAGCCGATGGTGGTGAAGAGCACCCCCGCGGCACTGGAAGGGTTGCAATCCGAATCCTGTCCGCCACGCATCGAGATGATGATCGTGCGGTCGGGATCGCGCTGGCCCCACAGCAGGCCGAGCAGGACGTAGGCGCCGTTAATCTTGCAGTCAATGCCGCCGTTGGAGGCTTTCTGATATTCCGGGTCCTCGCGGTATTTCCGCTGGCAAAGCTGCCAGGCCTTTTCCCAGTCGTTGGGGTCGGCACGATACCAGGCAACCAGGTCGCGGACCATTTCGGCGTACTGACAGTCCGCCGGAATGGCCCGGAGGGCGGTTTCGGCGATCGTCACCGGGTCGCTCTCGAAGAATGCGGCCGCGTACATCGCGCCGATGAATTGCCCCGCATACATGCCGTCGCCGTAGTTCATCAGGCGGCCGAACTTTTCCCCCATCTCAATGGCAAACTGCGGCAGGCCGGGCGCGATCAGCCCCGAGTAATCCGCCTCGATCTGGTAATCAATGTCATTCGGGCACTGGTTGAACTTCGGGTGGCCGGAATCCGGCGGCGCGATGCCGGCGCGCAGATTATCCCGGCCGGCCCGGTTCGCGCACCAGAGCGGGTAGCCGCTGTTGGCAAAATCCAGACCCGCCTGCCGAATGGAAACGTTCAGGCCGTATTGTTCGAGCGTGCGCAGGAACGTCATCTCGACGTAGAGATCATCCTGGCCGAACGCGTCGTTAATCATCGCGGGCTTCCAAACCGGGACCTTGTCGGCGGGGATGATTCGATCCCGGAACTTGAACTCCGTCGGGGCGCCCCACGTCACCCCCGCGATCTGCCCGATCCAGCCGGCTTTCATCTTGTCCCGGTATTCCGTCAGCGACAGGCGGCGAAATTCCGTCGCCTTCTCCGCCGCGGCCAGCCGGCCCGGCGGGATGAGGGTGCAAACCAAAGCGAGCAGCAGCGGAGCGAACGGTTTCATGCCGTCATCGTGGATGAAAATAGCGCCGGTGTAAATGGGAAAGCGCGGGACACCCTTAGTCCCCCTCGCGGAGCCGGGCCCCGGGCAGGGCCAGCGCATCAAAGCGGTTGGGGTCAGCCCGGCCGGCCCAGGCGATGCCCCGCAGCAGCAGGAGCCGAACATAGGGATCGTCGAAGGTCCAGGTAAAATGCCCGGGCACACAGCCAAAAACGCGGCCGTTGCCGGGTTCGCAAGTCCAGAACATGACTTGCGGCTGCGTCACCTCCGCACCCGGCTTGACGGGCTCGGCAGAACTGGCCAGCACGGTGTAAGCCGGCGCGCTGGGCGGGGGCGTGGCCGGCCAATAGGTCTCATCGGCCAACTCGATTTGGCGCGGCAGGCCCCGGCAAATCGGATGCCCGGGCTGCTTCAGCCGGAGCCGGACCGGGCCATGCCGATAAAACTCAAAGCCGCCGATTCCAGTCAGCGCGCCCACTTCGGCGGAGGGCCGGGGTTTGGTCCAGGTGGCGGAATGAATGACCACCAACCCTTTGCCGCGCGCGAGGTGTCGGCGGACCTGCTGCAGGCGCGGCGCATCCCAATCCAGATAACAGTACGCCACGAGAACATCCGCCGCCGCGAATTGTTCCGGGCGGGGCCACGCCTGGGCTTTAAGCACGCGAACGCCCGGCGCCTCGGGCGTTTCGGCGGGCGGCAAAGCCGTTTCGCCAAACAGGTTCACGGGGCCTTTGCCCCACGCCGCCGACCCTCCCAGCAGGCGCGCCCACCTTTCCTGCCACCGCGGGTAGTCGTGGGCCTCCGCGCCGTGGTCCTGCGCGCCGGCCAGCAGCAGAATGGTCATCGGGCCGGCGGGCGCCGCCGCGTTCGTGCTTTGCGCCTTCGCCAGGACGCGCTCGACTTCCATTCGGCTGCGCGGCGGCGGCGGCTGGACCGGTTCCGGCGGCGGCGCGGCCAGGGCGCACCCGGCCAGGCACAGCAGCCCCGCAAGGCCCCGGCGCGCGGGGGCTGCGGGGGATCGAAGCCACAAGGACACTGCCGTCAGTTCGGCTCCGGGGCGGCCCGGAGCACCGCCGAAAGATGTTCGAGGCTCCGGGCGGCCTGCGCCGGCGTCCCGCACTCAACCGAGAAAACAATATCGCGCGGGCATTTCCGGCGGACAATATCCACAATCCGCGCCCAATCGAGCACGCCTTCGCCGCAGGCGCAGCCGACGGGCGTTCCCGTCACCTTGCCGCGTTCGGCTTCCGCGTGCGACACGGAAATATCTTTCGCATGGAGATGCACCAGCCGCGGCGCCACCCGCTCCAGCCACGCATACACGTCGTGCCCGCAGAGATAGGCATTCCCGGTGTCGAAGTTGATGCCGATGGCAGGCGATTTGACGAGGTGATAGATGCGGTCCAGGCCGTCCGGGTGCCGGGAATACTGGGCGTGCGGCTCCAGGCCGATTTTGACGCCCCGCCGCTCGGCAACGAACGCCGCCTCCTGCAGCGTGTATTTGATCAGCACGAAGTCTTCCGCCTCCGTCGTCCAGGGCGCCTTGATGCCTTCATCGGTGTTGACGACCGGGACGCCGATTTCCGCCGCGGCCCGGATGGCGAGCTTGAGGTATTCGCCATGCACCTCGGGGCGGCCCAGCGGCCCGTGCGATTGCAGGCCCGAGATCTTCAGCCCCGCCTGGTCGCACGCTTCCCGGATGCGCCAGGGATCATCAAACAGCGAAACCGTGTGGAAATACCCGGCTTCGCTCATCAGTTCCCGGCCCCAGTGGACCATGGGTTCGAAATAGGTGTAGCCCATCTCCGCCGCCTTCTGGACGGCCCACGTGAATGGTTTGTCCGAGCTGCGCGAGAATTCCGCGTTCAGTCCAATATGTATCTTGCTCATCTTCAGGTTTCTTTGTGTTCGGGTTTTCAGGGGTGCGGCCCCGGCGCGGCTCAGAGCTTCCAGCCGTTGTACAACGGTCGGCGGAGCCGCCGGTTCGCCTCGCGATTGCCGATGAATTTTTCTTTCACCGGGTCCCACTTAAGCCGGGTCTCCAGCCGCGCCGCGATCTCGGCCAGGAGGCCCAAATACGACGCCACGTGCGTTGCGTCCACGTCCGAGATGGGATCCTGGCGGCTGCGAATGCAGTCCAGGAAATTCTGGCCGTGGTTGAGGTCTTTGAACGCCGCGCGGTCGCCGGTTTCCTTTTTGATCAACACGACATCCTCGCCGGGGCCGGTCACCGGGTACAGGTGCGTTTCGCCGGGGCGGAGCAGGACCCGCAGCAGCGATTGCGGCTCGGCGGAAATGCCGGCGCGGCTGACGTGCACCCATCCCTGGTCGCCGATGAACCGCGTGCCGGTCTGGAGCTCCCGCTCGCTGCTGCAGTCAGTGAAGCGCATCCGCAAGCCGCTGGCGAACGTGAAGGTGGCCTGCCACCGTTCGAGGTTGTCGGTGAAGCCCTGCTTGCGATAAACGCCCTGACACTGGATTTCACACGCCTCCCGCGCCAGCGCCGGGCAGCCCCAGGCGGCGATATCGAGATAATGCACGCCCCAGTTGCAAATAAAGCCGGCGCAGTAGTCCCAGATCAGATACCAGTCCGGCCAGGCGACGCGCCCGGGATTATAGGGCTGGGCCGGCGCCGGGCCGCGCCACATCTCCCAGTCGAAGCCGGCCGGCACCGGCTGCGGTTCGAGGGACCCGGCATATTTGGGCTGGTATTCCGGGCCGGGAGCGGCGACCTGGATCTCGCGCAGTTGGCCAAGGTAGCCGTTGCGGACCAGTGCGCAGGCCTGCCGGAACTTCCCTTGCGACCGCTGCCATGTGCCCGCCTGGAACACGCGCCGGTGCTTCCGCACGGCCCGGCGAATCTGCTGCCCCTGCTCGACCGATACGCCCATGGGCTTCTCGCAATAAAGATCCTTGCCGACCGCCGCCGCCGCCGTCGCCATCAGCGCGTGCCAATGGTCCTGCGCGGCGATCATCACCGCGTCAATATCCGGCCGGGCGATTAAGGAGCGGTAGTCGGCATACATCTCGCAGCCCCGGTCGCCGTAATGCGCATCCGCCAGCTCTTTGGCTTTTCGGCGCCGGTCCGCGTAAACGTCGCAAACCGCCACGACCCGGCAATCGTCCAGGCCCAGAAAGCTCTTCATATTGCCGACGCCCATTCCGCCGACGCCGATGCAGCCCAGCGCGATCCGGTTGCCGGCGCCGAACGCCGAGGCGGGAATGAAAGTGGGCAGGCTGAGTGCCGCGACGGCCGCCGCCGAACTTTTCAGAAAGTCGCGGCGGGTGAGGGCGGCGGGCTTCAAGGGAATGGTGGGGATGGATTTTTGCATGGGGTAGTGATGGGGATGCGGTGTCATGGGCCAGGCGGTTTACGGGGTCTGGGCGACGGCGCGGGTCGCGGCGCGGCCCAGCCGGTAATGGTGATGGATTTCCGCGGGCGGGAGCACCCGCGGGTAGATGGCGATTTCGTCAATGCGCCCCTCGAGCGTGGCCTCGAGGTCGCTCCGGCCCCCGAAGAAAACCTCCCGGGATGGGTCCGGCGCGGCCTCGCCCGTCAGCTCCGGATCGGGATTGCCGTCCAGGTAAACCGCCACCCGCCGGTCCTCCCGCACCAGCGCCACGTGGTGCCACGTTTTCGGAGCGATGACCGTGCGGCCCGTCAGCGGGCCATACGCCAGCGTGCCGGCGGCGCCGGCGGTTCCGTTGAGCGCAAGCGCCTCGCCGCCGCGCCCGTACAGGTAGCCCGTGACCGGCCGCGCGTCGTGGGGCAGGCCGTTCCAGAACCAGAACTCCACCGTGCTGTTCCGCCCCGGCGGCTTCAGCTTCGCGCGCAGCCGGCCGCCGGCGAAATGCGGGCAACGGTTAATCGCGTCCCGCCCGGAAAAAGCCGGCGACGGCGGCCCCTCCAGCCAGCGGACAACGCCCGGCTCATAGACGGCCGGCCAGCGCGCGCCGACGGCGTTCCGCGCGGCCGGCCCGCCGGGTTCCTCCAGCCGCCAGTAGGCCAGCGGTTTGCCCGCCCGCACCGCCTGCGCGTAGGCGCCGTCGGTGACCGTGAGCGGGCGGCGGGGCTGGCCGCTGACCTTTTCCAGCAGCCCCAGCAGCGCCGCCAAGATCTTGGGTTCGGCCTGGGGTTCCAGGCCGGCGGTGCGGCAGGCCCAGGTATTGTATCCGCCCAGCACATGCAGCTCGGGCGGAGGGATGTAGCCCTCCTCCGCGTTGGCCAGCTCGATGTTCATCGTCGGCTGGAGCGGGCTTTGGGCTTTGAGCTTCAGTCCGCTGAGCGCGAACACTTCGCAGGGCCAAATGGCGATGCCCAGCTCCCCGACGCGCAAGGCCTGCAAGGGCACGGCGCGGACCGGGTTCTCGTGCAGCCAGAGTTGCTCGCGCGCATAAACCTCCGGCAGCGACCGCGGCGGGCGTCCGTCGAGTTGGGCGGCCATCTCCCGCGCCCAGGCCAGCCGCTTCGCATCCGGCTGGCGCGTCGCCAGCCGCAGCGTTTTCTGGCGCATCGCCAGCGGCGCCCAGTCATGGAACACCATCTTCCGGTATGCCTCCGCCGCTATTTGCGCCAGCTCGCCCGCGTAAGCGTCCCGGGTGATCTCGCGCCGCGGCTGGCTGTAATCCATCCACTGCTGATCGCCGCTGGTGCCTTGCGACATGATGCCCACAAAGGCCGGGCCCGCTCCGTCCGCGCCGAGCAGCGTCCCCAGCTTTTCCGCAAACACTCCGTAATAGTCCGCCGAGAGCGCGGGGGCGCCAAAATAGTGCATCGAATAGTTCGCCAGCACGGCGAGGGGCCGTCCCGCGGGGGATTGCACCGCCAGCAGCGTCAACGCCGGGTCGGACGGCCCCGACGGCCCGATGGTGTCCGGGTTCTGGTGGCCGGGATGCATATTGGCGCGAACCGTCAGCTCGCCAAACGGATCGGGCAGCCGTTTGTCTGGGCGGCGAATCCACACCCGCGTGTGTGTATGCTCCGGCGCCGCCGCGACGGTCCAGCCGACGCGGGCCGGGGCGAGATTCGCCACCGCGCGCTGCAAACCGTCCACGATGCGGGGCAGCGCAAACGCCGGGTAATGCGGGTCGGCGTCGGTCCCCAGGCAGCGCATGAGCGACGGCGTGCTGTGTGTATGCACCGCCGAAAGCATGATGCGCTCCGCCGGGATGCCCGCAAGCTGCTGCGCGCGCGCCCGCACGGCGTCGGCGAACTCGACCGGGATCAGGCACGTATCCAACACCCCCAGCGCCACCCGCGCGCGCCCGTCATCCAGCACCAGCCAGCGCACATGCAGGCGGTCGTGAACCTGATCCGCCGTCTGGGTAAAGAAGCCGCCGTTGACAATCACCGGCAGATTCGTCGGCGTCACATCCACCGCGGCCGCACCCGCAAGAAAGACCCGCCCCCGGCCGGCCGGATGCGCCGGCTGCGGAAGCCCGCCCGGCGCGGCGCTGGCCGCCAGCGCAAGGAAAAGAACCAGCCCCGCAAAGTGCGGCCACTCCGCCCGCGCCCGGACCCGCCGTCCGGGGGTGCTCCCGCGTCCGCCGCTTGCGTTAAACTCCGGGCGTTTCATGGCGCGGCGGCCCGGCGGCGAACGGGATCGGAAGGATGCAGGTTCACGCCCCCTTTATAAAGCAATCGGGCCAAAGCGCAATTCCCAAACTCGGCGCCCGCCGCCGCCGCGGCCGGACGCCGCCGGCGGCGGGGCGGGGGGCGGCGGGAGCGGGCTTCCGGCGGCCGCGGTTGGCGGGCTTCGCCGCCGTGCCTCAACCCGCGCGCCGGGCGGCTTCCACCACCTTGCGCATGGCTTCCTCATGGCGCTCGAAGGAGTCCACCATCTTGAATTGGACCCGGGCGCGGTCCGCGCTGTGGCCCGGCCGATGCACCTTGAAGTAGCGGTCGCCCTCCAGGTGATCCGTCAGGAAACGGATGCCGATCTCGAAGGTGATGAGCCGGGCGCAGAAGACCAGGTGATCCTTTTCCACCGGGTTAAGGAACCCGCCCGCGGAGTCCAGGTAGCCGTTCACCAGGGCCGCGAACATGTCCAGCCGCATTTCAACCCGCGCCAGGTCGCGCTCGTCTTCCGCCGTCGGGCAGGTCGCGGTGCGGCACATATCGCCGAAATCATAAAGCGCCAGCCCCGGCATCACGGTGTCCAGATCAATCACGCAGACGCCCTCGCCGGTGGCGTCATCCAGCAGGACGTTGTTCAGCTTGCAGTCGTTGTGCGTGACCCGCTCGGGAAGCAGGCCGCGCGCGTGCAGGCCGGCCAGCACGTCCACGATGGGCTCGCGGCGCAGGGCAAACTCGATATCCGCTTTCACGCCGGCGGCGCGGTTGCAGGGATCCCGCGCGAGGGCCCGGCACAGCGCGTCGAACCGGCTGCGGGTGTGGTGGAAGTTGGGAATGGTGTCGCGCAGGCGGGGCGCGGGCAGGTCGGCGAGTTGTTGCTGGAACCGGCCGAAGGCCCGGGCGGCCTCGAACGCCTGCCGGGGCGTCTCGACCCAGTCGTAGCTCCGGGCCTGCTCAATAAAAAGATAACAGCGCCAGTGGTGGCCCTCGGCGTCGGCGTAAAAGCATTGGCCCGCGCGCGTCGGCACCAGGGTCAGCACCCGGCGGGAAACCGGGTCGGCGCCGGCGGCCTCCAATTGGCGCCGGATGTGGGCCGTGACGCGCGCCACGTTATCCATCAGCCCGGCCGGGTCTTGAAAGACGCGCGCGTTGAGGCGCTGGAACAGGTAGCGCATCGGGCGGCCGGACTGGTTAAACACCACCGCGTACGTGTCGTTGATATGGCCGCTCCCGTAGGGGGCGGCTTCGCAAAAATCGCCGTAAATCTGGAATTGCCCGGCGACCGACGGCAGGTCGTGCTGGGGCGGGGAAGCGGACATGGAACCGGCTCAGCCCCAAAGGCGTTCCGGGTACTCGCCGGCGCGGACCAGCGCCCGGATGCTTTCCGTGACCACCGCGCGGTCTTCCCGGTAAGTGACGCCGAACCAGGCGCAGGGCGTCGGCAGCACCTTCACGCGCGCCCGGCCTTCCTGGATCAAGGCATTCACCGCCGTTGGCAGGTAGAACTCGGCTTTGAGATCCCCCTGGTGCCGCGCCAAAAACTCCGCAAAGAGGCGTCGCAAGACGTCCAGCAGCTCCGGCGTGAACCCCCAGCAATTCATCGAGACAATCTCGCGCCCGGTCAGCGGCCGGTAATGGCCGTCCGGCTCCCGGTTCCGGGCGCCGCCGGGCTGGCGTTCGATGGCGGTGAGCTCCTCCACCGACACGAGGTAACCCTCCGCGTCGGCCTGGCAAAGGCCGCGCGCCACCGTGCCGTGCTCCGAAAGCGTGCGGTCCAGTTGGAAGCCCACCATCGCGAACCGGTCGGACGCCGCCGGCCCCGGCGCCGCCAGGAACCGGGCGAGCACGCGAAACGACTCCGCCCCATAGAAATCATCCGCATTGATGACCGCAAACGGCCGGTCCAGCAGCGGCGCGGCGCACAGAACGGCATGGCCGGTGCCCCACGGTTTCTGGCGTCCGGGCGGCACGCCGAACCCGGGCGGCAGCATTTCAAGCTGCTGAAAAGCGTAATCCAGGCTGACGTGCCGGGCAAAACGGCGGCCGAAACGGTCCCGGAAGTCCTGCTCGATCTCCCGGCGGATCACAAAGATAAACTTGCCAAAACCGGCCCGCTGCGCGTCGAACACGGCATAATCCAGCACCGCCTCGCCGGCGGGACCGACAGGCTCAATTTGCTTCAAACCGCCATAACGGGAACCGATGCCGGCGGCTAAAACGACCAATGCAGGTGCGGTGCTCAAACTCGACCGCAGACGCTACCGCCCCCCCGGCGCGGTGCAAGTCCAAAAAACGGCGGCGCGGCGTCAAAAACGCGCCCCGCCGTCCGCGCCCCCTCCCGGGAACCGGCCCGGGTCTGGCTTGCGCCGGGGCGCATAATGTGTTCCGCTGGGCGGCGGATATGGCTGCTGCAACCATTGGCAAACTCACTTTCGGCGCCGCCGCGTTCGAGGTCGTCATCAGCGACCTGCTCCAGGAACCGGTGGAGTGCATCGTCAACGCGGCCAACGGCGAACTCGCGCACGGCGGGGGAGTGGCGGCCGCCATCCGGCAAGCCGCCGGGAGCGAACTCGACCAGGAATGCCGGCAACGAATCCGCGCCCACGGTCGCATCCCCGTGGGAGAAGCCGTCGTGACGACCGCCGGCCGGCTGCCCTTTAAGGGCGTCATCCATGCCGTGGGCCCCCGCTTTGGCGTGGGCGACGAGGAGAACAAACTCGTGCAAACGCTCAAAAATGCTTTTCTGCGCGCGCACGAACGAGGCTGGAAATCGCTCACCTTTCCCGCCGTCAGTTCCGGCATCTTCTCCGTGCCGCACGACATCTGCGCCCGGGCCTACCTCCGCGCCGTGCGCGAATTCTTCACCCTATACCCGCAATCGCCCCTCCAAACCATCCGCCTCGCCCTGTTCCCGGGCCCCCTGGCCGAACACCTGCGCCAGAACGTGTTCCCCCCGAAGGGCGCCGACGAAGGATGCCCAAAGCCGGGGCAGCCTTAACCCCCATCCCAAACGCGCCTCGCGTCCTCGTCACAGCCCCCGGCGAGCCGCTGGTCCGTGAAATAGCCTCCGCCCCTTAACCCACCGCTCCGCTTTCCGCCATCGCCCCCGATTGTCTAATTTTTGGACACTCCCTATAACGCCATTTTCGTCCTTTCAAGACCGCTTCAGCCAAAAACCCCGCCATCCTTACGCATCCGCCATAATTCCAAGGCGTTACATAGCCAGTAATAAGTCGTGTACAAGGGGTGTACAAGGGATGCTCATCGGGTGTACAAGCTAAAACTCTTTGGGCATCCGGTGAGCATCCCTTGTACACCCTTTGTACACGGCGCTTTGGGAGCGGGGAAATGGGGGTATCGAGGGGAGTTGGGCTGCTGGCAGGGAGGGGGTTGGAGGAGGGGATGCCGGATGGGCGGGCTGGGGTCGGAGCCGGATATTGCTTTGTCAAGGAATCCGGAAAGGCCTGGGTTGGAGTGCCAACCGGGTGGCGTCGCCGAGGTCGAACTGTGCCAAATTGGCACAGTTGGAATCGGGTTGGGAGGTTGGCGGGAAAAAGGGGGATTTAGGAGACTGTGAGTGGCTGAAGCCGCTGGGGGTTGGGGATGAGGTCAGTTTGGCCGATGGAGATAGGGAGGGGGAGATTCTGCCGGTTATGGGAGGGGTGCATATCCGGGGGCCTGTTCCAATGGAGCAGGCCCGAATCGGGAGGGGGATATGGGCAAGGGCGCTGCCGGGGCTGGCTTCGGCGCGCTTCCTTTATTGTGCGAACTGTTCTAACAGCCAGCGGCAGGCGATTACTTTCTCGACGAGGTCCAAAGGCAGGTAGAAATATTGGCAGGAGGGTTCAAAGCCGATCCGCGAATCCTGCCGTGTGAGGGTGTAGAGCTGGCGCGCCAAAGCGATTTCGGACTCCAGGCAGCGAGCGGCTTCCGTCCGCAACCGCCGGCGGTCTTCGGCGGGGAGGGCCGCCGGGGGGCGGGCGAGCGCGTCGCGGGCGAGGATGAAACGCGCCTGGTTGGCCACGGACTGGAAATGAATGGCCGCGGCCTGGGCCAGCCGCAGGTCGGCCCGGGCCTCGGCGCGGCGGCGGGCGGGCGCTTTGGCCACGGCCTGCCGCAATTCGGCAATGCCCGGCTGCCAGCCGGCGGCGATCTTCTCGAATTGCGCCGCGAAAATCTCCGGCGGGTAAGGACCGCGCCAGCCCTCCAGGTCGTCGTAGGGGAATCCCCACATGGTCGCCCGGTAGCCGGTTTTCACCGGGTAAAGCGCGTTGGCGGGGCCGTATTGGACGGGGGAGTTATAGACCACGCGGATATGAAAGGGGTACTGGCGAAAGGCATCGCTCATCAGAGACCATGCCTTGCGGGCGTGCGCGGCGCCAGCTCGGCCAAATCGTTCCCGCGCCAGCTCGTCCAGCGCGGTTTCGGGAGATGGCGCCGGGGAGCGGCTCAACCGGGCGGCAAGCTGGAGGTTAGGCGAGGGATAGCCGCCCATGGTCCAGCCGATCAGTTGGGCGTTCAGTTGGGTTGCGGAAACCAGCTTATGGGCGTGCGCGGCCACGAGGTCCAGCACCGGGAGGCAGGGCAGGCTGGCGATTTCGCAGGTGTTGTTGAACGGGATTTCCGCCCCGATTTTCAGCCCGGCTTGCCGCGCGGCCTGCCAATGCGCCAGCGCGCGCGGGCCCGGCCCGACCGAGGAGATGGAATACTCGCCCACGGTGCTCGGGATGCCGCCGCGCTCGATGGGCAGGTCCCATTCGCTGACCGACATCAGCCAGGCCGTTCGGGGCAGGCGCGCGATGATGTCCGGGGCGCGGCCATGCCCCCGCCAGCCCCAGTCCGACAGGAGCACGCGGGCCGCGGGGTTGCCGCGGTGGACCCCCGCCTCGAGGACGGCCGCCACCTCGGAGATGATGTCCGCGTCGCTGCGGGCCTGGCAGCGCTGACAGGAACGCCAGTTGCCATGCGACGCGCAACTGGTCAGGTTCTCCGACGCGGTGATCGCGTACACGCCCGCCAAACCGGGCACCCGCGCGAAGACGAAAGCCAGCGCGTCCTCCATCCATTGGCGCACCGCCGGGTGCGAGGTGCAGAGCGCGGTGGCATCGTCTTCCCGGACGCCGGCGAGATCCGGGCGTTGCGCGAAGAAGGCCGCGGGCATCGCCCGGGGTTCATTCAGGTAGAGATAGACGCCGATGCCGTAGTGGCGCGCCCGTTTCACCAGGGTCTGAAGGTTGGCCAGGCGCTGTTCGTGGTGGACGCCAAACTCGGGGAACGCCGGGCCGCCGGGCGCGAGGTCGCGCAGGACGGCGTGCAGCCAGACGCCATTGATGCCCGCCGCGGAGAGCCGTTGCAGCAGTCCGTCGGGATAAGGATTCAACCGGGGGTTCAGCAGCGGGTCGCCATAGACGGCGACGTAGGAATAGACCAGGCGCAGGGGGTCAGACTCGGCGGGCGCCGGTTTCCGCGGCGGGGCGCCTTGGGTTCGGGCAAGCTGCCGGACGAAGTCGAAGCGGGGCTCGGCCGGGCGCCGGATTTCCGCGCCAAAATCCGCCTCGACCACGCGGCGGATTTCGGCGGCGCGGCGCCGGGCGGCTTCGTCCGGAGGCTGGTAGCCGAGCGGCGCGCACCGGGGTTTCAACTGGCCCAGCTTGATCCACAGGAAGTCCTCCTCGCGCAGCATGAACGCCAGGCGTTCGGGCGTCAGCTCCAGCAGCTCCAGCAGTTGCTCATACGGCAGGAGATGCCAATTCCGGCGCAGCAGGGTGATATACCCTCGCTCGCGGAGCGCGCGGGGCACTTGGGCGGCCGGGGGCAGGCCCATGGACGCGGCCAGCGCGGTGATGTCCCGTTCCGAGGCTCCGACGATCTTTGCCAGCCGGGCAGGCTCGACGGCCTGCCAGTTGCGCCAGACGAACTCGTGGAGGCGGTCGGGGAAATGGCGGCTGATAAGGGGGGCTGGCGCGTCGCCGGCGGGCAATAATGTTTCCGCGGCAAAGCCGCCGCCCGCCCCGCCCAGGGCGGCCAGGCCCGCGCAGATGAGCGCCATGAGGCCCTTGCGGTGGAGACGGGAGAATGGGGTTTGGTCCGCAACCGCGCGGCCAGGCCGGGTCGAGTGGCGGGGCGGCTTATCCACAGGAAGCGGCCCGGGAGCGCGGGCGCCCGGGGAGCGCGGGGCGGGGCGGGCGGATGAAATGGCCGACCATGCGCCGACCCTGACAGGAACCGGCGCGGGAGTCAACCCCCGGGGCGGCGGAGCAACTCCGTCATTGTCTGCCGGGGCGGTTTCCGTGATAGTCTCGCGCTCATGGCAATCGGACGCAGACAGTATCCGTTTCATTTGATAGAGCCCAAATGGCAGCGCCAATGGGACGAGCAGCAGACGTTTCGCGCATGGAACCCGGGGGAGACGGTTCCGGCCGGGCATCCGTTTGCCTGGCGGCACGCGGGCGCGGGGCCGGAGCGATTGCCCAAGTTTTATATCCTCGACATGTTTCCCTATCCCTCGGGCGCGGGGCTGCACGTGGGGCATCCGGAGGGATATACGGCCACGGATATCCTGGCCCGGTATCGGCGCGCGCTGGGCTACAATGTGCTGCATCCGATCGGCTGGGATGCCTTCGGCCTGCCCGCCGAGCAATACGCCATCAAAACCGGCCAGCACCCGCGCCGGACGACCGAGGAGAACATTGCGACCTTCAAGCGCCAGATCAAGAGCCTGGGCTTCAGCTACGATTGGAGCCGGGAGGTGGACACGACGGAACCGGAGTATTTTCGCTGGACCCAATGGATTTTTCTGCAGCTTTACCATTCGTGGTTCAACCCGCAAAGCAATAAGGCCGAGCCGATCGCGACGCTGCCCTACCCGCCGGAGCTGCAAAGCGGGGCGGGCCTCCCGGCGGCCGAGCTGGAGTCGAAACGCCGCGCCTACCGCGATGCGAAGCGGCTGGCCTATGTCACGGAGGCGCCGGTCTGGTGGTGCGAGCAGTTGGGCACGGTGCTGGCCAATGAGGAAGTCGTGGACGGCAAGAGCGAGGTGGGCGGTTTTCCCGTCACGCGCAAGCCGATGCGCCAATGGATGCTTCGCATTACGGCCTACGCGGAGCGCCTGCTGGAGGGCCTCGAGACGATCGATTGGAGCGACTCGCTCAAAGAGATGCAGCGCAACTGGATCGGGCGCAGCGAGGGGGCGGAGGTGGACTTCCGCATCGTCGGCGCGCCGGGGGTTATCCGCGTATTTACCACCCGCCCGGATACCTTGTTTGGGGCGACGTATATGGTGCTGGCGCCCGAGCATAAGCTGGTGGATGCCCTGACCTCGCCGGCGCAGCGGCCGCAGGTCGAGGCCTACCGGGCGGCGGTGGCCCAGAAGAGCGATTTGGAGCGCACGGAGCTGGCCCGGGAGAAGACCGGCGTTTTCACGGGCGGCTATGCCCGCAACCCGGTGAACGGGCAGGAAATCCCGGTCTGGATTGCGGACTATGTGCTGCTCAGCTACGGCACGGGGGCGATCATGGCGGTGCCGGGGCACGACACGCGCGACTTCGAGTTTGCCTCCCGGTTTAAGCTGCCGATCGTGCAGGTGGTCGAGCCGCCGGCCGGCGTGGATTGGCGCGGTTTTGTGGAGGACGGCATTTCGGTGAACTCGACCGGCGCGGATATTTCCATCAGCGGCCTGCCCACGCCGGAGGCCAAGCGCAAGATCACCGCGTGGCTGGAGGCGAAGGGGTGGGGCAAGCCGACCGTCAACTACAAGCTGCGGGACTGGCTGTTCAGCCGGCAGCGCTACTGGGGCGAGCCGTTCCCGATCCTTTGGAAGACGGGGCCGGACGGGCGGGCCTACCACGAGGCGCTTCCCGAATCCGCGCTGCCGCTGATGCCGCCGCCGCTGGAGGATTACAAACCCACGCCGGATGGCCAGCCGCCGCTGGCGCGCGCGCGGGAGTGGCTGAACCTGCCCGAGGGCGCGACGCGCGAGACCAACACCATGCCGCAATGGGCCGGCAGTTGCTGGTATTACCTCCGCTATTTGGACGCCCGCAACCGCGCGGCGTTTTGCGCGCCCGAGGCCGAGCGTTACTGGATGGGGACCTCCGCGCCCGCCGCGGCGCCCGCCGCGGCTCCGTCCGCCCCCGGCGTGGACCTCTACGTGGGCGGCACCGAGCACGCGGTTCTCCACCTGCTGTATGCCCGGTTCTGGCATAAGGTGCTGTATGACCTGGGCCACGTATCCACGCCCGAGCCGTTTTTCAAGCTCGTCAACCAGGGGCTGATTTTGGGCGAGGACGGCCAGAAGATGTCCAAGTCCCGCGGCAATGTAATCAACCCGGACGACATCCTGGCGGAGTATGGGGCGGATGCGTTCCGGCTCTACGAGATGTTCATGGGGCCGCTGGAGATGGTCAAGCCGTGGAGCACCAAGGGGGTGGAGGGGGTCTATCGGTTCCTGGGGCGCGTCTGGCGGCTCTTTGTGGACGAACAGAGCGAGACCGAGTTCGAGCAGGCCCTGACCGCCGAGCCGCAACGCGGGCGGGAGCTGCTGGCGGTCATTCGCCGGGCGCCCGGCATCGCCGATTGCCCGCCGACCGCCGCGCAGCTCAAGGTCCTCCATGCGTGCATCAAGAAGGTGACCGAGGACCTGGACGGCCTGCGTTTCAACACGGCCATTGCGGCCCTGATGGTTTTTATCAACGAGGCGATGACGTGGGAGGCGAAGCCGGTTGCCGTCCTGCGCGATTTTCTCGTCCTGCTGCACCCCTTCGCGCCGCACCTGGCCGAAGAGCTTTGGAGCCTGCTTTTCGCGGCGGGCGTTTCGGAGTCCGGGCCTGCGCGTCCGCTTCCGGCCGGCGGCCCCTCTCCGGCGGGCGGGGCGGCCGGCGCGCCGGCGGTTCCCCCGCTGTCTTACGCGCCGTGGCCGAAGTTCGACCCGGCCTTGCTGGTCGAGGATACCCTCGAGATTCCCGTGCAGATTAACGGCAAGCTGCGCGACGTCATCACGGTGCCGGCCAATGCTTCCCAGGCCGATCTGGAGGCGGCGGCCCGGGCTTCCGGGAAGGTAAAGCCGTTCCTGGAGGGCAAAACGGTCCGGAAAGTGATCGTGCTGCCGAAGAAGCTGGTGAACATCGTGGCGGCGTGAGGGCGGGGAACCCGGGACGGGAGCGCGCGCATGGTTTACCAGGACGAAATATCGGTATCCACGACAGGGCCGGGCGATCTGCATGATCTGACGGAAGCGGTGCGGCGCATTGTGGGCGCGTCGCGGGTGCGGCGGGGAATCGTTCATCTTTTCAACGTGGGCAGCACCGGCGCCCTCGGCACCATCGAACTGGAGCCGGGGCTGCGGGAGGATTTGCCGGCGCTGCTGAACCGGCTCATTCCGCCCGGCCGGAACTACGGCCACGAACGCGCGTGGCATGACGGCAACGCCCATTCGCACTTGCAGGCCACGCTGCTGGGGCCGTCGCTGACGGTTCCCATCCGGGACGGCGAACTGGTGCTGGGCACCTGGCAGCAGGTGTTTCATCTCGAATGCGATGTGCGGCCCCGCCGGCGCACGGTGGCGGTCACGGTGATGGGGGATGGGCCGGACGGTGTCCGCGCGGGTGATTGACGCCGCCGCCCGCTGCGGTATATTCCCCCCCGTGAGCCACTTGACCAGGCAGGAACAGATCGTGCTGAGCCTAGTCTTGAGCCTGCTGCTGGCCGGTTGGGCGGTCAAAGCTTGCCGGGCGGCGCCGGCGTCGGCGCAAGTGGCCGAGAGAGTAGAGTTAGAACATGCAAGAAGTCAGTTTTGAACAGGCGCTCGACGCCATACAGGCCAAAGGCCCGCGTTATCACCGGGAAGCCTACCTCTTTGTGCGCGAGGCGCTTGAGCATACGCAGAAGTCCATCGCCCAAAGCTCCCGCGGGCGCGTCCGCCACGTCACCGGCCAGGAATTGCTGGAGGGCATCCGCACTTTCGCGCTGCAACAGTTCGGGCCGATGGCCAAAACCGTGCTGGAAGAGTGGGGCGTGCACCGCTGCGAGGATTTTGGCGTGATCGTTTTCAACATGGTCGCGGTGGGGTGGCTGGCCAAAACGAGCAAGGATCGCCGCTCCGATTTTGCGGGCGGCTATGACTTCAACGAGGCGTTCGTCAAACCGTTCCTGCCCAAAAGCAAACAGGCGGCCCTGGCCCCCGCGGCGAAATCCTAGACGCGCCGCGGCATGCCTACGGATTCCTCCTCCGCCGACCCCCTCCCCGCCATTCCGCCGGGGGTCACCCTGACCACGCTGGAGAATGGCCTGACCATCATCGTGCGCGAGGACCACAGCGCGCCGGTTGTTTCGGCCCAGGCCTGGTGCATGGCGGGCAGCATTCACGAGGGCCGGTGGCTGGGGGCGGGGCTTTCGCACGTGCTGGAGCACATGCTCTTCAAGGGCACCACGACCCGGCCCGGCAGCCGCATAGACCAGGAGGTTCAGGAGGCCGGCGGCTATATGAACGCCTACACCTCCTTCGACCGCACCGTTTACCACATAGACGCGCCGAATACGGGCGCGCCGGTCGCGCTGGATGTCTTGTGCGACGTGATGCAGAACGCGACGCTGCCGCCGGACGAACTGGCCCGGGAACAGCAGGTCATCCTGCGCGAGATGGACATGAACACCGACGACCCGGCCCGCCGCGCCAGCCGCCGCCTGTTCGAGACGGTTTATACCCGCAGTCCCTATCGGTTCACGGTCATCGGCTACCCGGACATTTTCAACGAGCTGAAGCCGGAGGACATCCGGGGGTATTACCACGAGAAATACGCGCCCAATAACGTCTTTTATGTCGTGGTGGGCGATGTGAAGCCCGGCGAGGTGGTCGCCCAAATCGGCAAGGCATACGCGAAGACCAAAGCCCGGGCGCTGCCGCCGGTGGTCCTGCCCGTGGAGCCGAAGCAGGCCGCGCCGCGCGAGATTTGCGAGGAGGCGCCCATCGAGCTGGGCCACGTTCACCTGGCCTGGCATATCCCTGAACTGCTTCACCCGGACGTGCCGGCGCTCGACGTGCTGGCCGCCTTGCTGGGGCATGGGCGCAGCTCGCGGCTCTACCAATCCGTGCGCGAGAAGCAGGGGCTGGCGCACTCGGTCGAGGCCTGGACCTACAGCCCGGGGCTGCCCGGTTTGTTCGGCCTCAGCGCCGTGGTGGACGCGGATAAATTCACGGCGGCGCGCGCGGCCCTGCTGGCCGAAGTGGAGCAGATGAAGGCGGCCCCGGTTCCGGCGGCCGAGCTGGCCAAGGCGGTCAAGCAGTTCGTCTCGGCCACCCTGTCGGCGCGCAAGACCATGCAGGGCCAGGCGCAGGACTTGGGGGGAAGCTGGCTGGTGGCCAACGATTTGAACTTTTCCCAGCGCTACCTGGCGGCCGTGCAGCGCGTGAATCCCGCCGACCTCCAGCGCGTGGCGCGTGAATACCTCACGCCCGAAAACCGCACGCTTTACTCGCTGCTGCCCGCCGGCGCCGCGCCCCGGCCGGCCATCACCAGCGAGACTTCCTGCGATTATCCGGTGCAGAAGTTCGACCTGCCCAACGGCTTGCGCCTGCTGGTCAAGGAGGATCACCGCCTGCCTTTTGTCGAGTTCCGGGCCGTGTTCCGGGGCGGGGTGCTGGCCGAGACGCCGGAGACCAACGGCCTGACCCAGTTGACCGGCAAGCTCCTGCTCAAGGGCACGGCGCGCCGTTCGGCTGAAGACATCGCCCGCGAGATTGAGTCCGTGGGCGGCAGCCTGAACAGCTATGGCGGGAACAACAGTTTCGGCGTCAATGCCGAAGTCCTGAACAGCGATTTCCCGGCGGGGCTGGATTTGCTGGTGGACGTGCTTTTGAACCCCACCTTTCCGGCCCCGGCGCTGGAACGCGAGCGGGAGGTCCAGTTAGCCGCGGTTCGTGATCGAAAAGACCACCTGCTCCAGAGCGCCCTGCTGGCCATGCGCCGCGCTTTGTTTGGCGAGACCGGGTATGGCCTGGACGCGCTGGGCGCCGAGCGCAGCCTGCGGCGCCTCCAGGTTGCGGACCTTCGGGCCTTCCACGAGCGGTTCGCCCGCCCCAATAATTGCGTACTCGCAATTTATGGCGATGTCCAAACGGCGCCGGTTCGGGCCGCGGTCGAGCGCGCGTTTGCGGCCTGGAAAGCCGCGCCGCTGCCGGCCTTAAACTCCGGGCCGCGGGCGCTGGACGCGCTCCAGCGCGTCACCGAAACCCGCGACAAGAAGCAGGCCGTGCTGGTCATCGGCTACCGCGGCGTCACGCTTCAGGATGCCGACCGCTACCCGCTGGACCTGCTGCATGAAGCCTGCAGCGACCTCGGCTCGCGCCTGTTCCTGCGCATCCGCGAACAGTTGGGGCTGGCCTACTATGTCGGCGCGCTCAACGTCGTTGGCCTGGCGCCGGGCTATTTCGCGTTCTATGCCGGCACGGCTCCCGACCAGGCCGCGCGGGTGGAGGCCGAACTCCTCAAAGAGGCCGAGCTTTTGCGCGCCGAGGGGCTTACCGCCGAGGAGCTTCGCCGTGCCAAAGCCAAAATCATTGGCCAGCGCAAGATCGCCCGCCAGGACCTCGGCGACTTCGCCACCGCCACCGCCCTTGATGAACTCTACGGCCTGGGCCATGCCTACACCGAAACCGAAGACGCCCGCTACGAGGCGGTGACGCTGGAGCAACTGCAGGCCGTCGCCGGGAAGTATCTTCGGCCCGAAGCGCTGGTCATCTCCCTCGTCCAACCTGCCCGGCCTTAACCTGGCAGCGCTTGACGGCCGGGAGGATGCGCGGAGATTTCCGCCCGCCACCTGGCCTCGGGGCCAGCCGGGGGCTGGTGGCGGGGAAGGTTGATGGGGTGGGAAACCGGGACGCGCTGGCCGGCCCCTGCTAATAGAGGTTGCACCGGCGGGCAATTTGGGTATCGTGAAGCAGGTTAAGGGTGCAATGAATCGTTCGCGGTTAATATTGTTCGGGGTATTGTCCTGCCTGGCCGCCCTGGCGGCGCCGGGCGCGGAGGTTGGGTTGATCAAGATTAACGGCGCGATCGGGCCGGCCACGGCCAGTTATATCACCCGGGCGATTGAGGCCGCTGCCGAACGCGAGAATCGTTGCCTCATCATCCAATTGGATACCCCTGGCGGCTCCCTCGAATCCACCAAGCGGATTGTGCAGGCGTTTTACGCCTCGCCGGTCCCGACCGTGGTGTATGTGGCCCCGGAGGGCGCCTGGGCCGGGAGCGCGGGGTGCTTCATTACCCTGGCGGCGGACGTTGCCGCCATGGCTCCCGCCACCAGCATTGGCGCGGCTCACCCGGTGTCCATTGGCCCCGGGGGCGAGGAGAAGACCAGCGAGGTGATGAAGGAGAAACAAGAGCAAATCACGGGCAGCTTCATCGAGGGGATCGCCAACCGGCGCGGGCGCAATGCCGAATGGGCCCGGGCGTCGGTGGTGGAGAGCAAGGCCATCACGGCTGACCAGGCCCTCGAACTGCACGTCATTGACCTGGTTGCCAAGGACCTGCCCGATTTGCTCCGCCAACTGGATGAGCACGAGGTCAACGGCAAGCCGCTGGAAACGGCGGATGCCAATGTTGTCGAGATTCCCCGGACCACCCAGGAACGGCTTTTGCAACTGCTCTCGCACCCGGAATTGATGATGATCCTGATGCTCGTGGCGATCTATGGCATCATTGGCGAGCTCAGCAATCCCGGCGCCATCCTCCCCGGGGTGGTGGGCGCGATCGCCCTGATCCTCGTGCTGTATATGGCGACGATCCTCCCCATCAACTCGGCCGGGCTGGCGCTGATTGGCCTGTCCATCGTCCTGTTTATCATGGATATCTTCGCCCCTTCGCATGGCATCCTGACATTTGGCGGCATTGTCTCATTCCTCCTGGGCGCGCTGATGCTCTTCAACCGCGCCGACCCGATCTTTCGGCTGTCGCTGGCGTATATCATCCCCGCCACCCTGGTGACGGCGGCCTTCTTTATCTTCGTCGTGGGCTCGGGCCTGCGCGCGCAGTGGCTGCCGGTGCGCGTGGGCCGCGAAGCGCTGCTGGGCCGGACGGCCCCGGCCCGGGAACGCATTGATGCGGCCGGCGGCCGGGTGTTTATCGAGGGCGAATACTGGAACGCGGTCAGCGAAGTGCCCATCGAGCCGGGGCAGCCAGTGGAGATTATCGCCGTTCATGGCCTGACTTTGAAGGTAGTGCCCAAACAACCTCCCATCCGCTAAACGTCCTGATAACTGGAGTATCCTATGGAAGACCTCATCGCTCGCATGTTCAACCTCACGTCCTGGATTGTCCCCCTCATCATCCTGGGGGCGATTGTCCTGCCCCAAGCCGTCCGTGTCCTCCGGGAATACGAACGGGGCGTCATCTTTCGCCTCGGCAAACTGCATGCCCGCGGCGCCAAAGGGCCCGGCCTGATCTTTCTCATCCCGGTCGTTGACCGCATGGTAAAGATGGACCTGCGCGTCGTGACGATTGATGTCGCCCGGCAGGAAGTCATGACCCGGGACAACGTCCCGGTGACGGTGGATGCCGTGGTTTATTTCCGCATCGTGCAGCCGGTTGACGCGGTGGTCAAAGTCGAGAATTTCTACAAGGCCACCTCGCTCATCGCGCAAACCACGCTCCGCAGCGTCCTGGGCCAGTCTCCGTTGGACGACCTGCTGTCGCAACGCGAGGCCATCAACCTGAAGTTGCAGGAGATCATTGACCGCCAGACCGAGCCGTGGGGCGTCAAAGTCACCGCGGTTGAAGTCAAGGATGTTGCCTTGCCGGACAGCATGAAGCGCGCGATGGCCAAGCAGGCCGAGGCCGAGCGCGAGCGCCGCGCCAAGATCGTCAATGCCGAAGGCGAATACCAGGCCGCGGAGAAGATGGTGCAAGCCGCCTCGATGATCAGCCAGGAACCGATTGCCCTGCAGTTGCGCTTCCTGCAGACCATGCGCGAAATCTCCAGCGAACATAATACCACCACCTTCGTGCCGATTCCCATTGACCTGTTCGCGCCGTTTATGAAAGGCCCGCCCAAGGCCTGAGTTTTCACACCGCCCGGCGTCCTCGGGGCCGCAATGGGTCGGCGGCAAAAGCCGTTCGCGCCCGGAGTTGCGACCGCCGCCGGCTTGAAAAAGGGAAACGGGTCCCGGCGGCGGGCGCAGGAGAATTGACAACGCCGCTTCGCTGCGACACTTTCGGGGCATGGCTAAGCCAGCTTTGGGGCGCGGCCTGGGGGCGCTGTTGGGCGAGAGTCCAATCGCCAAGCCGCCAGTCCCGGCGCCAACCGCTCATACCGCCCTGGACGCCGTCCTGGCGGCCGACCCGCGCGCGCGCGTGCAACGCGTCCCGCTGGATCGTATTCGCCCCTGCCCGCTGCAGCCGCGCAAGGACTTTCCCCCCGAGACGCTGCGCGAACTGGCGGATTCCATCCGGGAGCAGGGCATCGTCCAGCCGCTGATCGTCCGCGAGCGGGACGGGCACCTGGAGCTCATCGCCGGGGAACGCCGCTGGCGGGCGGCTCAACTGGCCGGCCAGATCGAGGTTCCGGTAATCCTGCGGCAGGCGGATGACCAGGCCGTGCTGGCGCTGGCCCTGATCGAGAATCTGCAGCGGGAAAACCTTAACCCGCTGGAAGAGGCCCGCGGCTACGCGCAGCTGGTCGGGCAGTTTCATCTCAAACAAGAGGAAGTGGCCGCCAAAGTCGGCAAGAGCCGCGCCGCCGTGGCCAACGCCCTGCGTCTTTTGCGGCTGCCCGCCGCCATTCAAACGCATATCCGCGAGGGACGCCTGTCCGTTGGCCACGCCAAGGTCATTTTGGGCCTGACCGACGAGAAACTTCAGCAACGGGCGGCCGACCGCATTCTTAAGGAAGGGCTCAATGTTCGCCAAACCGAGGTACTGGTCAGCCGCTGGCTGGCCCGCGAAACCGGCGCCATGACCCCGCCCGCCGCCGCGCTGCCATTGTCCCGGGACGCCCATGTGGCCAACCTCGAAAACCAATTGCGCGAACGGCTTGGGACCAAGGTTCACTTCCGCTATAACAAAGGCAAGGGCCGCCTCGAGATTTCATTCTTCAGCGACGCCGAGCTTGAACGCATCCTGCAGCTCCTGGGCGTTGCCGGGGAGTGAAGCGGGGCGGGGCGGCTTCCCGCGGAAGGACAGCGAAAGCTTTACTTGCCCCCGGCGACCCGGTATTTAAATCCCGTGGCCACACACAGCCGAAGCAAGTTTTGCGGCAATCCGCCCTTGCCCGTGGGGCCGGGGGCCGCGGCCCTGATTTGTGGGCTGGCTGGAAAAGCAGCGTTGCCGGCCTTTTGCCCGCAGTATTTGATTAGACAACTTTCTTATGCGTGAACAGACAGCTACCCAATTGCTGAACGCCGGCAGCCGCGTTGGCCGAATGACCGCCTTCATCGGCCTGGACGGGTTCGTTGATGACATCCTCCATGTGGTGGATAAACGGGAAAGCGCGGAGAAGTATACGCGGCTCCCGACCATTGCCCAACTGGCGGAACGCCTGGCTGGCGCCGCGGGGCGGAGCACGAACATCGAACTCGTCAGCCAGCTTAACAAACTCGGCGGCAACGGCCCCATAATGGCCAATGCCCTGGCCAGTTTCGGGCTGAAAGTCACCTACCTCGGCATCCTCGGGTACCCGAATCTGCATCCGGTGTTCGCGGATTTCGCCCGGCGCGCCGAGGTGCATTCCATCGCGGAACCGGGCTACACCGACGCGCTTGAGTTTGAGGATGGCAAGATCATGCTCGGCAAGCACCAATCGCTCCGGCAGATGAACTGGGAGAATATCAAAAGCCGGTTCGGCCTGGACAAGTTCAACGCCAGCTTCGGCAGCGCCGACCTGGTCGGCTTCGTCAACTGGACCATGCTGACGCACATGAGCGACATCTGGGCGGCGGTGCTCAAGGAAGTGTGCCCCGGGCTGAAAGGCCCCCGGCGCAAGCTCTTCGTGGACCTGGCCGATCCGGAGAAACGCCCCCCGGCGGACATCCGGAGCGCCCTCCAGTTAATTACGGCTTTCCAGCAATACTTCGACGTCGTGCTGGGCTTGAACGAAAAGGAAGGCTTTGAAATCGGGAAAGCCCTGGGATTGAACCCCAGCGACCATTCCCAGGAGGGCCTGCTCAAGCTGTGCCAGGATATCCACCAGCGCGTCCCGGTGGACACGATCATCGTCCATCCAACCGCTTATGCGCTCGCCTCCGGGCCGGAGGGCACGGCGATCGTTCAAGGACCATATACCCCCAAACCGAAGATCACGACGGGCGCGGGCGATCACTTTAATTCCGGGTTCTGCCTCGGCAAGCTGCTGGGGTTCCCCACGGAACGCTGCCTGCTGACCGGCGTCACCACCAGCGGCTTCTACGTGCGCACCGGCCAAAGCCCGGCGATAGCCGACCTGGCCGAAATGCTGCGCCACTGGCCCGCCTGATCATGCCGCTGGTCGTCGTCAAATACGGCACGCCGGTGCTTCGCCAGAAAGGGGAGCGCATTGAGAGCATTACGCCGGCGATCCGGCAGTTGGCCGCGGACATGCTCGAAACCATGTATGTGAAAAGGGGCATCGGCCTGGCCGCACAGCAGGTGGGCGTCGCCACGCAATTGGCCGTCATTGATGTGCGGGGCGTGACGGACCGGCCATCGTCCCTCGAACGGCACGGCAAATCCGCCAACGTGGACGCGTTCATGCCGCTGGTTCTCATCAATCCGGAACTCAATCCCCTGGGCGAGCCGGAGTCCGGCCCGGAAGGCTGTTTGAGCTTCCCGGAGATTTACGCCGACATCACGCGCCCCGCGGGGGTGGAGGTCAAGGCGCTCGATTTGGAGGGCAAGCCCATCGAATTCCGTTGCGGGGGTCTGCTCGCCCGCGTCATCCAGCATGAATGGGATCACCTGCAGGGCATTCTTTTCATAGACCGAATGGACCGGGCGACCAAGGCGAGCCTCAAACCCGAATTGGATCTCCTTATGGCGGAGACAAAGGCCGCCCTCAAGTTGTAGCGGAATCGGGCCGCCCCCCGGCGCGGCCGGTGGTCCGGCCATGCTTTCGTTCCGAACTGGCGCTCCGCCCGCGTCCCCGCCCGGCCCATCTCCGGGCCGGAATGCGGGTATTCAGATGACAATTATCGTCCGACAGGTTAGAATAGAGCCTAAGATTCATGAAACATAATGGGAAACCGCCGCGGGCATCCACGTTGGAAGCTGAATTAACCAAGCTGGCCGCATTAGTTCGTGAACGACGAAAGCAATTACGGCGCCTGGCCAAGTGTCCGAACAAGGACTGTCCCTGCCGTTTTATATGGAGGGAACACGTCGAAACGAACCTGGCCAGCCAGATCGTAAAAATCCAGCGGCAAGTCCGCCGCCAGACTCCCAAACCTGCCCGCCCCCAAAAGCGTTCCGTGCGCCGCTCGCGTTAGCGCCGGACGAGTCCCCCCACCGCCAGGAACTCCGCGGATTCCGGGCCGGCGGGCGGCGGCTACTTTTTAATCATCGTGGCGATGTAAAGGAGCAGGGCCAGGATCACCAGGCCGAAGATGATCCCCCCCACGATGAAGATGCGGTTAACCGGGTTGTCTTTCCTGGCGAAGCCGGCACTTTTCGTATCGAACCCCGGGCCCACATGCGTGTAATCGAGCTCGCTCGCCTTTACGCCGCCCGGGATTATGGTGGTGCGGTCAAAGTGCTTTTTGCCCGGCGCCGCCGCCGCTGCTGCTTCGAGGCGCATCTGAACCTGTCCGAGCCGCAGAATCTCACCGGGGCGGAGAACTTTCTCCGGGGCCACCCGCTCGGGGCCGATGTAGGTGCCATTGGTGGAATCCAGGTCGCGAACCACCACGTCCTTGCCGCGGAGCAGCACTTCACAATGGTGGCTGGACACCGAGGGCTCCGCGATGGGGAAGGTGTTGTCGTCCGACCGGCCAATCGTCGTCTTCTCCGCCGTTAATTCACAAGCCCGCCCCGCCATTCCCGCACTGAGGATCACAAGCTTCAGCATAAATCATCCGGCTCACACCTTTGGGTTCCGCACCCGGCTCACCCCCGTGAGCCGGGAAAGAATGGTCGGGGCGGTGAGATTTGAACTCACGACCTTCTGAACCCCATTCAGACGCGCTACCAAGCTACGCTACGCCCCGAATCCTTCGACTGGCGGCAAACCCCCAGTCCAGCCCAGATACTAATACGCCGGGCTTTGAGTTCAAGCCCCAAGTTTGCCCGATTTTCCGGCCGGCCGCGGAGAACTCCCCGGCGTTCGCCCGCGCGCGGCGGGTCAGTCGGCTTTCTTGCGCAGCAGGGTATGGGTCGCGTGGCCGTAATAGGCCTCGGCCGCCTCCATTAACGTCTCCGACATGGTGGGGTGCGGATGAACGACCAGGGCCAGGTCTTTGGCCGTGGCCCCCATTTCAACCGCCAGCAAGCCTTCCGCCAGCAGTTCCCCGGCGCCCTGGCCCACGATGCCGACGCCCAGAATGCGCTCCGTATCGGGGTCAATAATCAGCTTGGTCAATCCCTCGGGCCGGTCAAAGGTCAAAGCCCGCCCGGAAGCGGACCAGGGGAACTTGCTCACCTGCACCTCGAGTCCTTTGGCGCGCGCCTCCGCTTCCGTCAGCCCGCACCAGGCGATTTCCGGATCGGTGAAAACCACCGCCGGGATGGTGACGTCCACAAACGCGCTCTTTTCCCCGGCAATAACCTCGACGGCAATGCGGCCTTCCTTCGTCGCTTTGTGCGCCAGCAAGACCCCGCCCACAATATCGCCGATGGCGTAAATGGCGGCATCGGTGGTCTGCTGCTTCTCATTAACATGGATAAAGCCCTTCTCGTCGAAGGAAACCTTGGTGTTTTCCAGGCCCAGGTCGTCCGCGTTGGGCACCCGGCCGACCGATACCAGAACCCGGTCGTAGAGTTCCTCGAGCTTCCGGCCATCGGTTTCCGACACCACCCGAATCTGCTTGCCGCTGGTGGACATCTGACTGACGCGGGTCTTGAGGCGCATTTCCTTAAACGTCTTGCGCGCATAGTTCACGATGGGCCGGGCCAGGTCGGGATCGGCGCCCGCCAATATGCTGTCCAACGCCTCGACCAGAACCACCTTGCTCCCGAACGTGGCATAGACCGTCCCGAGCTCCATGCCGATATAACCGCCGCCAATCACCAGCAGGTTCTCCGGAATATCCTCCAGCTCCAGGGCCTCCGTCGAGGTCATCACCCGCGGGTTGCCCAGGTCGAAAGCGCGCGGCAGGGCGGGCTTGGAGCCGACCGCGATGATCGCATGCTCGTAGTGGACGAATTGCTGCCCTTGCGCGGTCTCCACGCGCAGGGTGTGCGAGTCCTCAAAATAACCCCGCCCCGTTAAGACCTGCACGCCGCGCAGCTTCGCCAGTTGCGCGATGCCGCCCGCCAGCCGGGTTAAAATGGATTCCTTCCAGCTCCGCAGCCGGGCCAGGTCCAACTGCGGCGGCCCAAACACAATGCCCCGGTGCTCGGATTCCCGCGCGGTGGTAATCGCGTGGGCCGCGTGCAGCAGGGCTTTGGAGGGAATGCAGCCGCGGTTCAAACAGACCCCGCCCAAACGGGGCTCGCGCTCTACCAAAATAACGCGCTTGCCCAGGTCCGCCGCATAGAAAGCCGCGGCATAGCCACCGGGGCCGGCGCCGACAACCACGATTTCTGTCTTGATGGGATTCATAATGACTCAGTCCTTCTATAGTTTCACCGCTTCTTCCGGGAAGTTCTCAAAGGCCTGCACGAGGTCCACGGTGAACCGCGCGGCCGCCCCGCCATCAATGGCGCGGTGGTCGTAGGAAAGCCCGAGGGGCAGCCACAGCCGGGGCTCGATCCGCTGTTCGCGCACCGTGGCTTTCATCGCCCCGCGGCCCAGGCCGAGAATGGCCACCTCCGGCTTGTTCACAATCGGCGTAAAATGCCCGCCGCCGATGCCGCCCTGGTTCGAGATGGTAAAGGTGCCGCCCTGGAGCTGCTCCGCGGTCAATTTGCGCTGGCGCGCCTTGCCGGCCAGGTCTTCCAGCTCCCGCGACAGCTCCAGCAAGCTCTTCTTGTCCGCATCCCGGATCACCGGCACAATCAGGCCCGCCTCGGTGTCCACGGCGATCCCGATATGGTAGTATTCCTTGAGCACGATCTCGTGCGCGCCCTCGTCCAGGCTGGCATTGAAGAGGGGATGCTTCTTGAGCGTGTCCACCACCACCTTGAGCGCAAACGAGGTCAGGGTGAGCCGGGCTTTCTGCTGCTCGTAGGCCGGGGCATACTTCTTCCGCAACGCCATCACGGCGGTAATGTCCGCCTCGTCAAACTGGGTGACGCGCGGAATGGTGCTCCAGCTTTCGCTCATGCGCCGGGCAATGACCTCCCGGAGGGGGGAAAGCGGTTTGCGCGAAACCGGCCCCCACTTCGCAAAATCTATCCGCTCGGCCGGCGGGGGAGGCGGCGCGCCGCCGCCCGCCCGCGGCTGGGTGGCCAGCCGCTGCAGCTTTTGAATGTATTCGCGCACGTCCTCCAGCAAAATCCGCCCGCCGCGCGCGCTGCCGGCCACGCGGGACAAGTCAATGCCCAGATCCCGCGCCAGTTTGCGGATGGACGGCGCCGCCATCGGCGGCACGCCGGCCTTCGGCGGGGAGGCCGGTTCGTCGGCGTCCGTGTCGGGAACCGGCACCTGTTCCGGCGAAGGCGTCTGGATCAGGCGCTCGCGGCTGCGCCGGGGCGCCGGGGCGGAAGCCGGGGCCGGGGTTTCGGCCGGGGCGGCTCCGGCCAGCGCCAGCATCCGCTGGCCAACCTTGAGCTTGTCGCCCGCGCTGACAAAAACCGCCGTCACCGTCCCGGCCGCGCTGGCGGGGATGTTGACGACCGCCTTTTCATTCTCCAGCTCGAGCACGGGCTGGCCTTGGGTGATCGTATCACCCGGTTTGACAAATACGTTGACCACGGTGCCGGAATCCGCGCCTTCGCCCAGGGGAGGAAGTTTCATTTCCATAAGTCTATAAAGAGTTGAGTTCAGCCCGCATGAAAGAAACGCCGGCGCGCTACGCCGGGGTGATCTCCGGGTGCGCCTTTTCCGGGTCCACCCCCAGATCCTTGATGGCCCGGGCCACGACCGCCCGCTCAATCTGGCCCCGCTCGGCCAGCGCGTATAAGGCGGCAATGACCGTCAGCTCGGCATCCACCTCGAAAAACCGCCGCAGCCGCTGCCGCGTGTCGCTGCGGCCAAAACCGTCCGTGCCCAGGGTCGTCAACCCCCCCGGCACCCACGGCGCAATCTGGTCGGGCACGATCTTCATATTGTCCGAGACCGCCACAAAAACCCCTTGCTCGTTGGCCAGCACCGTTTCCAAATAAGACTTCCGCGGCGGCGCCGCCGGATGCAGCATGTTCCAGCGCCGGGCTTGCAGCGCGTGGTTCCGGAGGGTCTTGTAGCTGGTGGCGCTCCAGACATCCGCCGACACCCCAAACCGCTCTTCCAGGATTGCCTGCGCCCGCAGCGCCTCGCGGATGATCGGGCCGCTGCCCAGGAGATGCACCTTGGGCGCGTTCGGCTTCGTCCCGGGCTTGAAGCGGTAAAGCCCCTGCAGGATTCCCTCCGCGACCCCGTCGGGCATGGGCGGCATCTCGTAGTTTTCGTTATACAGCGCCAGGTAGTAGAACAGCTCCTCGCCTTTGACAAACATGCGCCGCAGGCCATCCGCGATAATCACCACCAGCTCGTAGGTGAACGCCGGATCGTAAGTCAGCAACGTCGGAATCGTGCTCGACAGAATCAGGCTGTGGCCGTCCTGGTGCTGAAGCCCCTCGCCATTGAGCGTGGTGCGCCCCGAGGTGCCGCCGCACAGAAACCCCTTCGCCCGCATATCCCCCGCCAGCCACATCAGGTCGCCGATGCGCTGAAAGCCGAACATCGAGTAATAAATATAAAAGGGAATCATCGGCACGCCCTGGGTGGCGTAGGCGGTGCCGGCCGCCACAAAGGAGGCCATCGCGCCGGCCTCGGTGATGCCTTCCTCGAGGATCTGGCCGTCCTTCTGCTCGTTGTAGTAGAGCAGCGACTTGATGTCCACCGGCTCGTAAAGCTGCCCCTTGGAGGAGTAAATCCCAATCTCGCGGAACAGGGCATCCAGGCCAAACGTCCGCGCCTCGTCGGGAATAATCGGCACGACCTGCCGGCCGATGTTCGGGTTGCGCAGGAGCGCGCCCAGCAAGCGCACCAGCCCCATGGTCGTGGAAACCTCGGTGCGCGTCGAGCCTTTCAGCAAATCGCCCAGATCCGCAAGCTGCGGCACCGCCAGCGGCTGGGCTTTGACGACGCGCCGCGGCAGCACCCCGCCCAGCTTTTTGCGCTGCCCCAGCAGATACCGCATCTCCCGGCTCTCCGGCGGCGGCCGGAAGAAGGGCGCCTCCGCGATCTCTTCATCCGCAATGGAGATGGCGAACCGCGCCCGGAACTCGCGCAATTCCTTCTCGTTCAACTTCTTCTGCTGGTGCGTGATATTGCGGCCTTCGCCGGCTTCGCCCAGCCCGTAGCCCTTGATGGTCTTGGCCAGGATCACCACCGGCTGGCCTTTATGATCCATGGCGGCTTTATAGGCGGCATAGACCTTGCGCGAATCATGCCCCCCGCGCAGCAGCTTGTGAATCTGCTCATCGGTCAGGTGGTTGACCAGCTCCAGCAGCTCCGGGTACTTGCCGAAAAAGTGCCGCCGCGTGTAGCTGCCCGGCTCGACCGAAAACTTCTGGTAATCGCCGTCCACCGCCTCTTCCATCCGCTTGAGCAGCAAACCCGTCTTGTCCGCCGCCAGCAGCTTGTCCCAGTCCGAGCCCCAGATGACCTTGATGACCTTCCAGCCCGCCCCCTGGAACGCCGCCTCCAGCTCCTGGATGATCTTCCCGTTCCCGCGCACCGGCCCGTCCAGCCGCTGCAGATTGCAGTTGACCACCCAGATGAGATTATCGAGCCCCTCCCGCGCCGCCAGCGTCAGCGATCCCAGCGTCTCCGGTTGATCAGTTTCGCCGTCCCCGATGAACGCCCACACCTTGGGCTCCTCGCCCTCGACAATGCCCCGCGCGCGCAAATACCGGTTAAAGCGCGCCTGGTAAATCGAAAGCAACGGCCCCAGCCCCATGGAAACCGTCGGAAACTGCCAGTAATCCGGCATCAAATACGGATGCGGGTAAGAGGATAAACCGCCCCCCTCGGCCAGTTCCTGGCGGAAGTTGTGCAAATGCCGTTCGTCAAGCCGTCCTTCCAGGAACGACCGCGCGTAAACCCCCGGCGCCGCATGCCCCTGAAAGAACACCATGTCGCCCATGAACTTCTCCGTGCGCCCGCGGAAGAAATGGTTAAAGCCCACCTCCCAAAGCGTCGCCGCCGAGGCATAGGTCGAAATATGCCCCCCCAGGCCGCTATGCTCCCGGTTCGCGTTGACCACCATCGCCATCGCATTCCACCGGACGAAGCTCTTGATGCGCCGCTCCATTTCCCAATCGCCGGGAAACGGGGCCTCTTTCTCCGCGGGGATCGTGTTAATGTAAGGCGTGCCGACCACATACGGCACTTCCTTGCCCCGCGCCCGCAAGCGCTCGGTCAACCCGTCCAAAAACCGGCTCGTCTGCTGCGGCTTCAAATCTTTCAACGCGAACTCGAGCACCGTCTCCAGCGAATCCAGCCAGTTTTCCTCCTCGGAGCGTGAATCCACCGGAGGCGCCGGCTGGCTGGCGGCGGAACCTTTCTTTTCTGTCTTGGGCACTTTCACTTTATTAATAACAAGTTATTTACCTATACTCTCTCTGGCTGCGCGTCAAACGCCTTAGCTTAAATCTAATTACAGCATACTTTCCGCCGGTTGTCAGCTAAATATGGCGGCCGATAACTGCAGGCTCATGAAACTTTGCGACCTTACGCTGCCGACGCCCGAGGAAAACCTCGCCGCCGACGAGGCCCTTCTCGACCTGTGCGAAGCCGGCGGCTGCGGCGAGGTGCTTCGTTTCTGGTCGCCCCGGCATTACTTCGTCGTCCTCGGCTACGGCAACAAAGCCGCCACCGAGGCCAACCTTCCCTTCTGCCGCGAACAGGGCATCCCGGTGCTGCGCCGGTGCACCGGAGGCGGCACGGTGCTGCAAGGCCCGGGCGTGCTCAATTACGCCCTGATCCTGCGCATCGCCGGCAACCAGCCCTGCCAGAGCATCGCCGCCACCAACCAGTTTATACTCGAACGCCACCGCGACGCCCTGGCCCCCGTCCTTGCGGCGCCCATCGCATGGCGAGGCCAGACCGACCTGGCCATTGACGAACTCAAGTTCGCCGGCAACGCCCAGCGCCGCCGCCGCCGGTTCCTGCTTTTCCACGGCTCGTTCCTCCTGCGCCTGGACCTCGCCCTGGTCGAAAAGACTCTCCCTCCGCCCTCCCTCCAGCCGGATTATCGCCTCAACCGCGTTCACGGCGATTTCCTGCTCAACCTCAACGTCTCCGAAGACGCCGTCAAAACCGCCCTCGCCAAAGCCTGGAAAGCCGCCACCCCCCTCACGGCTATCCCCCTGGACCACATCCACCGTCTCGTTGCCGAAAAATACTCGCTCCGCGAGTGGAACTTCCGCGTTTAGCTCCCTCCGCCCCCTTCGAAAACCCCTTATTTTCCGCCCTCTCCACCGCGTGTACAAGGGGTGTACAAGGGATGCCCACCGGGAGTTCATGGGATTTTAGCGGGTACACCCGATGAGCATCCCTTGTACACCCCTTGTACACGGCCTGCTGGCAGGGGGAGATAAGGGTGAGGGGCAGGGATAGGCCGTATTGTAAAAGTCCTGTAAAATGAAGTAGTTATAGTAGAAAGCCGGGATAAAGAATGGGTTTTAAGCGAAGAAATAGGGGACTATTTCCCAGTCGGGCGGAAAACCGTGCGAACGAGGTCGGAAAGCAGGGGTGGAAAGGCAGGAATAAAGGCCGTATTGGGGGGGCTGGAGGGCTCCTTGCGGCTGATGGTACGGCAGGCGGGGTGCGCGGTTCTGGATATGAGTCGGTTGCCGCCGGTGCTGACACGGCTTCAGGCGCCTCGAACAGGACTGGCCTCGGTTGGGCATCCCCGTTCCCGGGGTGTTAGCTGAGGCGTGCCGGAATGGTGTTGGAAACGGTCTTGAGGGGGCGCTTGCACGGCAATCGCCTTACGATGCGCCCCCCTGGCCTGGTGCCGGGACTGGCAACGGCTGGCCTTTGGTCCCGCGTTATGGGGACGGGGGCTAGGCGTTGGATTTCGGCGCGATTTTGCGCACCGACAGGCGCATTTCCCGGCCCGCCTTGAACTTGACGCCATAGCGTTCAGGGATCGGCACTTGAGACTCAGGGGCGGCGGGATTGCGCCCGATCCGGGCTTTTCGCAAACGCACTTCGAATATCCCAAAGTTGCGCAACTCCACTTTCCGCCCTGCCGCCAGGGCGTTGATGATATGATCAAAGGTGAGCTGAACCACATTGGAGACCTGATGGTAGGGCAGCTTGGTCTCTTCACAGATGCCAAGCACTAAGTCGCGTTTTGTCAGAGTCATAGGCAAGAATGTTTATTAAGTCCCGTCAACTAAGCTAGTTATAGCCTGCCCGGATTTAAAAGGCAAGTTAAAAGAGAAGGAAAAAGGGAAATCTGGGGACATCGTGACCCTGGTAAAGGGGTTTGGGCAAGTAGAAGTGGTGACGTTTGGCGAGGTCAAGCGGTCGCCAGTCCAGGACCGCTCCAACCAGGGCTGGAGCCTGGCGTTGGAGGATTTGCAACGGACTCTGCCATTCCTTGCCGCGATTGGGATGCCCCAGATTGAAGTAGAGCCAGTAAGTGATGACCTTGGCCCAGAAGTCCGTTGGGCTGCGGAAGGTTTCCCGATCGAAGCACTCATCTTCGACGCGTCGGGGCACCGTTTCGACATCGCTTTGCCAAGGGTAGCGTTGGGGCGGAATGTAACGGTGCTCGCACCCCAAGGCGCACTCGGCGGTGGGCAGCCCTTGCGCTGGTTGATTTTCCAGGAACTCACTGCCGTTGTCGGTTTGCCCGACCACCCCGGAGAGGTCCACGCCGTGACCGGCCAGGGGCACCGCCAGTTGTTCGGCCAGGAGGGTGGCATAGCTTTTGGACCGTTCATCGGCATAACCGGTAAAGCAGGCGCCGGAGACGGGCTCGCGGACGGTGTATTGGAAGCGGGGCAGGTTGAGGTGGGTCATTTGCGGCCAGTGATGAGGGATATCCTGGAGATATTGGGTGTCGGTGGAGAGCTGGCCAAAGAGTTTCCAGTGGCGTTTGACCGCGCGGAGTTGCTGTTTGGGGGCGGGTTTCTTTTTCCGAGGCCGCGCCCGTTGATGCGTTCGAAAGACCCGGGCAAGGGCGTTGTGGCGGCAAGGCAGGTGAAATTCCCGCTGGAGGCGTTGGGCGCCGAAGCCGGTTGGGCCGCGCAGTTTGACGATCTGGCCTTCCAGACCCTTGGGGATCTGGTTGGGCGAGTGTTGGGGGCGACGGCTGCGTTCGACCCAAGTGGAGGGTTTACCGGGTTGATAACGGCGCCGCCATTTGCGGACGGGGTTGCGGGAGCCGCCGAACTCGCGGGCGGCAGCCTTGATGCCGTTGGCGCGGGCCCAGGCAACCAGTTTCTGATGCCACCAATGACGGTCGGGGCGCCTACGATAGAGTTCAAAGTAGGTGCTGTGCCCCCGCGGAGGGTGGCAGATTTTTCGCGCCGCGGCTGCGCCTCCTCCGGAGGAGGCGCAGCAGTTCCATTCTGCGTCGGGGGCTCAACACCTTGAGTTTCACCACCAGGGGGTCACGATGTCCCCAGTCCTTCCCAAAAGCCAACCTGCGCCACGGCAGGACATCCTGGGTCATCGCTCGCTCAACACGACCGAGCGTTATCTGCGCCTGGCCATCACCGACTTGAAAGAAGCGCGCCGCAAGTTCCATCCGAGAGAGCGAGGGGGAACCTTAATTTAATTATGAAACGCTATCGGACTTGTCAGAACGGCTCACTTGGCCGACATTTTGGCCGCGTGAGCATTGCTGCTGAGAAAGTGGCCGAAGTGCTGGCCCTGCCCGGGCAGGACCGCGCGTATCGGGCTCGCCAACTCATCGCCAGTCTTGACGACACCATTGACGCGGGCGCCGAAACGCAGTGGAACGAAGTCATTGACCGGCGCTCCCGCGAGATGGCCGAGGGCCGGGTGGATGCCCGGCCAGAGGAAGAGATGATCCGGGACATCCCGGCCAAGCTCCATACGCGTCATCCGGCATTCTGAAGTTCCTCAAGAGTTGGAAGCCGCCGCGCTTTGGTATGAGGAACGCCAGCCGAAGCTGGGCAGCGACTTTCTTGAGGAATATCGAGCTACGCTGGGGCGCATCCTGGCCGAGCCGGAACGCTGACGCAAAATCCGGGGCGACAATCGCAAGCTCAACTTCCACCGCTTTTCCTGCGCCATCGTTTACAGCGTCAGCGCCGGCGCGATCTACGTCAAAGCCGTGATGCACCTGCATCGTCGTCCATTTTACTGGATGCCACGCCAGTTCCCGGCTTGACCTTGAGCCGCCAAAATCCGCTTGGTGATGGGAGGGTATGAAGACTAAGCAGGGAGAGGTTGTCAGCTCTCTGCTGGCACTGTTTCAATCAGTGGTTTTGCTGGTGGCCTGGCCATCGGGCAAGAAAGGATGCAAGGGGGGCCTTGTCTGGCCGCCACTCCTTAAAGGCGCTCAGGCAGCCGTTTGTCCAGGACGGCTGCCTGAGTCGTGATCCTTCCCTTTAAACGACTGCGGGGCGGAGCGGTTCTACAAGAATCAATTGCGCCAATTGCTGGCTGATGGCCAGGCGCGCGTTGCACACCTGGCAGATGAAATTGGTCTGGCTGGTCAGCAGCTTGATGATTCGGTCTTCGCCCAGGCCCAGTTCGCGCAGGCGGTTTTGCAGTTCGGGCGCACCGCACAATTGTTTGATGCGCACCGCGACGCCGGCCTTAATCTGGCTCAGCGGACAAACCTCGCAGCGGCACTCTTGCTGGCACCTGAACTCGGACTTGCTCTGCCGTTTCATTTTTTCGTCAGGAATCTCGGCTAATCCACTCGTTTCAACCACACGTTTTTTGCCGTTTTATATGCATAAATTGCACGGCTTTTGGCCGGGGCGCCTTGACTTGGGTCAAGCAATTCGCCCGGCGGCGGCGCGGGGGAACTGGTTTGCACCGCCGGGCGCGCGGGCGCGAGGGGAATTGAATTGCCGTTGGCGGCGGGGGCGACTACGGTATCGTTGCGAATTACTGGCAAACGAGAATCTTATTTGGCTGATAGAGTTTTTATGACCAAGAAACCGCTGACAACTCAGGAATTGCAGGAATTGACCGTGGCGCTGAACCGCGTGGCGCGGAACCTGTGGTGGACGTGGAACCAGGAGGCGCAGGACGTTTTTCAGGAACTGTCGCCGCGGGGCTGGCAGAATCTCTACCACAACGCGGTGGCAATCCTGCGCGAGGTGTCGGATTACGAGCTGCGGGTGCGCCTGCAAGACCCGGATTTCTGCGACCGGGTGAACGAAGTGCTGCGGCTTTTCGAGACCTACATGAATGACTCGCGCACCTGGGCGCATGAGCACGCCCCGGCCCTGCGGGCCAACCCGGTGGCTTATTTCTCGGCGGAATTCGGTTTTCACGAGGCCTTGCCGATTGCGGCGGGCGGGTTGGGAATCCTGGCCGGAGACCATACGAAGTCGGCGAGCGACCTGGGGGTGGGCTTTGTGGGGATCAGCTTGTTTTACCGGGAGGGCTATTTTCAGCAGGCCATAGATACGAACAACTGGCAGACGGAGTATTACACGCAGTTGAAGCCGAAGAACCTGCCCATCGAGCCGGTGCTCAACGAGAAGGGCGAGCCGGTGGTGTGCCGGGTGGGGATCGGGATGAACGACGTGGCGTTTCAGGCCTGGCGGGTGAACGTGGGGCGGGCGACGGTTTATTTGCTTGATGCCAACCGTCCCGAGAACGAGCAGCATTTCAGCGAGCTGACCCAGCGCGTCTATGGCGGCGACAGCACCACCCGCATCATGCAGGAAATGCTGCTGGGCATCGGCGGGGTGCGCCTGCTGCGCGCCCTGGGAGTGAAGCCGTCGGTGTATCATCTGAACGAAGGGCACGCGGCTTTTTTGACGCTGGAGCTGATGCGCGAGCGGCTGGCGGCGGGCCGGAGTTTCGCGGAAGCGTTAAGCCAGACCCGGGCCGAGTGTATTTTTACGACCCACACGCCGGTCGAAGCGGGGCACGACCGCTTCCGCCCGGACCTGGTGGACTACGCCATGCAACGGTACCGGGCGGAACTGCCGGTGCCGTTTTCGGAGGTGCTCAAGCTGGGCCGGGTGAACCCGCAAGATGCGAACGAACCGTTTTGCATGACGGTGCTGGCGTTGAAGATGTCGCGGGCGGCCAACGCCGTGAGCGAATTGCACGGCCGGGTCAGCCGGCAGATGTGGCACTGCCTGTATCCGGACCGGTCGGTGGACGAGGTGCCGATCGGGCATATCACCAATGGGGTTCACCTGCTGGGCTGGATGAAGGGGACCGTGCGCCGGTTCTGGCAGCGCAAGCTCAAAGCCAGCCTCGCCGACGCGGCGCCGCCGGGGTTTCGCGGGCCGGGGGCCGATTGGGCCGCGCAGGTCAATTCCCCGGAGTTCTGGCAGCGGGTTGCGGACCCGGAGTTTATCTCCGACGAGGAGCTGTGGGCGTTGCGTTATAAGCTGCGCCGGGAACTGATCGAGTTCGCGCGGCGGCGGCTGCTGATTCAGCAGCAGCGCCTGATGCACGGCGATTTCATTGCGTTCGACCAGTTGCTGAATCCCGACGCGTTGACGATCGGGTTCGCGCGCCGGTTTGCGACCTACAAGCGGGCGCCCCTGGTGTTTCAGCAGTTGGAGAATATTGTGCGCCTCACGCGCGACCCGGAGCGCCCGATCCAGTTTATCTTTGCCGGCAAAGCCCACCCGCGCGATGACGAGGGGAAGCGCTACATTCAGTATGTGATTCACCTGAGCAAATACAGCGATCTCAAGGGGCACCTGGTCTTTCTGGAGAACTACGACATTCATGTGGCCCGGCAGATGGTGTCCGGCTGCGATGTGTGGCTCAACACGCCGCGCCGCCCGCTGGAAGCCTCCGGCACCAGCGGCATGAAATCCGGCACCCACGGCAGCCTGAACCTGAGCATCCTGGACGGCTGGTGGCGCGAGGGCTACGACGGGAGCAACGGCTTTGCCATTGGCGAAGATGCCCATGCCAGCTCGGTCGAGGAGCAGGACAAGGTGGACAGCGCCAATCTTTACAAGGTGCTGACGCAGGACGTGATCCCGCTGTTCTTCCAGCGCGACGCGCAGGGCATCCCGCGCCAATGGATTCAGCGCATCCGCCGCGCGGTGGTGACCCTCGTGCCGCAATTTACGACCGCGCGCATGGTGCGGGAATATACCGAGAAGTATTATCTGCCCAAGACGTAGCCCGCCCGCTTCGACCGGCTGGGCGCCGGCCTTCCCGGGGCGGGAGATCGGAGGGTAAAATAGGGTCTCGTTGCCGGGGCGGCTCTGCGCTACTTTGTCCGGGTGCTGACGGACATCAAATCGCAGACGGCGGAGGAACTGGAAAACCAGTTTCGGGCCTGGGGCCAGCCGGCTTACCGGGTTCAGCAACTGCTGGAATGGCTTTATGCGCACCGCGCCACAAGCTGGGAGGCCATGACGAACCTGCCCCGGGCGCTGCGGGAGGAGTTGCGGCGGCATTACTCGCTGGCGGTGCTGGAGTTGGTGCGGAAGCAGGGAGCGCGGGACGCGACGCAGAAGTTTTTGTGGCGGCTGAGCGATGGGGCGCTCATCGAGAGCGTGCTGATGGCAGCCAACCCGGCGCTTTATGGCGAACCCAGCGACCGGCATACGCTGTGCGTTTCCACCCAGGTCGGCTGTGCCTACGGGTGCAAGTTCTGCGCCAGCGGGCTGGCGGGCTGGAAACGAAATCTGCGCGTCGAGGAAATCGTCGAGCAGGTGCTGGCCGTCGAGCGGTGGAACGCCGGGGAGAGCGCCTCCGGGGCCGCCTGCGAAAACCCCGGCTTCGGGAACCCGGGACCGGAGGCTGGCGGTGAGAACGGGAGGGCGCAAGACGCGCCCGGCGCCAGGCCCGGCGCATCCTTCGTGCCACACGGCGCGCCGTTCGCCTCCCCGGCCCGTCTGGTAAGCAACCTGGTAATCATGGGTATGGGCGAGCCGCTGGCCAATTTCGATAACCTGCTCAAAGCCCTGCGGATTCTGAATGCGCCGTGGGGCGGGGGCATTGGCGCACGGAAAATAACCATTTCGACCAGCGGGTTGGCGCCGCAAATCCGCAAGCTGGCGGAGGAGCCGCAGCAGTTCCGGCTGGCGATTTCCCTGCACGGCGCGACGGATGAGACGCGCAGCCGGATCATGCCGGTCAACCGCAAGTATCCGCTTCGCGAGCTCACCGCCGCCTGCGAGGAGTACCAGCGGAAGCGGGGGCGGATGATCACGTTCGAGTATATTCTGATTGCCGGCGTGAATGATGGCCTGGACCAGGTCCTGCCGCTGGCGGCCCTGGCGCGCCGGTTCAAGGCCAAGGTGAACCTGATTCCCTATAATCGTGTCGAGGGCCTGGCTTGGGAGCGCCCGGCCGAGGATGTGCAGGAGGCTTTCCTTCAGGCGCTGGCGAAACAGAAGGTCAAGGCCACCCTGCGCCGCGAAAAAGGCGGGGATATTGACGCCGCCTGCGGGCAGTTGCGATTGAAGACGGAGCGGGAGCTTGGCCGCCGCGCTTCCTGATGGCGATGCGGCGGCGGCGGCTTTCGCGGGGGCAACGGCATGGAGGCATGCGGGAAAGCACCCTCCGGCGCCAGGGCCGCCTCTACTCCTGGCCACTTGGAGCCGTGCGGGGAAAGGCGCTGGCGGAGGCAGCCGTGGCGGCAGGGCCTGCGGGCGCCCTCGCCACGCCGGGGGTGGACGCCGGACTCCCCGCGGTTCCGCATTTTTCGATCCCGAACGCCCGGGGCTGGGGCCGGGCGTCGAAAACCGGGGTTGCTTTCAGCGGCTTCCCCGCTAAGGTGGCACTGTGGGCAGTGAGTATTCAACCGCGGCGCATTGGCCGCATGAGTTTAGCGAACCGGGCCTCCAGAAATGGGCGGAGAATCTGCGGCGCCAGTTGGCCGCGCCGCGGGTGTCGCTGGGGCTGGTTTTCATGTCTCCGCGCTTTTTCGATCGCGCGCAGCAGGTGCTGGAGATTCTGCGCGTGCATGCTCACATCCCGCTGCTGGCGGGCTGTTCCAGCCAGAGCCTGATCGTCGGCGACCATGAAGTGGAGAAAGACGCGGGCTTGACCCTGGGGCTTTATGCGCTGCCGGGGGCCGACTTGCGGGCGGTTCATTTTTCGCAGGAGCAGGTCGAGGAAGCCAACGGCCCCGGCTATTGGCACCTGGAAACCGGGGTCGAGCCCGACCGGAGCAACGGCTGGCTGACCTTCATTAACCCGTTCCACCTGGACAGCGAAACCTGGCTCCGCACCTGGAACGAGGCTTACGCGCCGTTGCCGGTGTTGGGCGGCCTGGCCAGCGGCGAGTCCGACGCGCAGGCCACCCAGGTGTATCTGAACGGCGAGGTGTACCCGGAGGGCGGCGTGGCGATTTCCGTCGGCGGCGCGGTGCGGGTGGTCGGCGTGACGTCGCAGGCCTGCACCCCCATTGGCCAGACCTGGACCCTTACCAAGGTGGAGCAGAACATCATCCACCGAATCGGCAACCGGCCCGCCTATGAAGTGCTGGCCGAGACCTTCAACCAACTCCCCTCCGACCAACAGGAAACCGCCCGCGGCAATCTCTTTATCGGCCTGGTGGTTAACGAATACCTGGAGGATTTCCAGCGCGGCGATTTCCTGATCCGCAACTTGCTCGGCGCCGACCCGCAGTCGGGCAGCATCGCCGTTGGCGCCCTGCCGCGCCTGGGCCAAACCATCCAGTTCCAGCGGCGTTCGGCCGCTACCGCCGATGAGGACATGCGCGAGTTGCTCGCGCGCGCCAAGCAGCAACTGGGCGATACCCCGATTTATGGCGGCTGCCTGTGCAGTTGCAACGGGCGCGGCCAAAGCCTGTTTGGCCAGCCCAATCACGACGCCCAAATGGTCCAGCAACGATTCGGGCCGCTGGGCCTGGCGGGCTTCTTCTGCAATGGCGAGATCGGCCCGGTGGGGCAGAAGAGCTTCCTGCACGGCCACACCGCCTCGCTCGCGCTGTTCGTCAAAAAGACCGATTAGGCGCTCCGCGTGCTGGGTGGCAGAGTCCGCAGGGTTGCCCCGGCGGCCCCGCGCGCCGCGGGAAGCCCCGGAAGGAGCGCGGGTATGCGGGTTATTCCCGGAGCGCAGTTCCGCCGGGTGGAGAGGGATGTCCGCGCCCGCTTTGGCCCGGCGCCATTTCCTTGTTTCAAGGGCTTGCTTCCTTTTGCTGCGCTTTTTACGCTGACAGCATGAACAGGTTCGCGAAACATCGGCAGAACAGCGGAGCGGCGTTGGGGACGCTGCTGGCACTACTTGTCCTTTCCTCCAGCCGCGGGGCGGTCGGAGACTTTACGTTCATCCATACGAGCGATTTGCATGCGCCGATGGCTCAAAGCAAGACGACGGTCGCCCAAATCGTCGGTTTGGGGCCGATTGACCTGGCCCCGTACGGCCTCGAGATTCCAAAGCCCAGCTTTGTGTTGGCGACCGGCGACCTGAATGAGTTCGGCGGTGGCAGCGGCTGGTGGGAGGAATACCAGGCTTATTGGAAGGGAATCACCATCCCGGTGTTTCCACAACTGGGGAACCACGATAATACCTGGCGGTCCAATTTGAAGTCGCTGCGTGACGCCGGATTGGCCGCTTGCTATTCGTTCGACAGTCATACCTGCCACTTCGTTGGCCTGATGACGCCCACCCTGCAGGATCCCCGCCCGTCCGTCGGTGAAGAACAACTGCTCTGGCTCAAGCAGGACCTGGCGAAAGTCGGCCCCCAGCGACCGGTGTTTGTTTTCTTCCACCATCCGCTGCCGGGGTCGGAGTTTGCCAGCCGCTACGACTACGACCGGCTGCTGGACGTCTTGCACGGCTATAACACCGTGCTGATGATGGCCGGCCACTCGCACGGATATGCGCATCGCCTGGTGGAAGGCATAGACCAGACCACCGGCGGCTCCACTTTCGGCCCCAATGCGGGCTTCGCCGTGGTGTCCGTCAAAGAGGGCATGCTGCGCGTGGCCTATTGGAAAGCGGATGCCCCGGCCCCCGGATTGAAGCTGCTGGAAAAACCCATTCCGGAGCAAACATCCTACCCTAAAATCGAAATCATTTCCCCTGCTTTCCGGCAGGCCGGCGGCAGCTCCGTGAGCGTTTCCGCGCGCCTGTCCGGAGCCGTTGCCCTTGAGAAGGCTACTTACAGCGTGGATGATGAGATCAAGGGAGACCTCAAACTTTCGGGGACGGCGCCGAACTGGACTGCGGACGGCACGGTGGAGGTAAGCCGGCTATTGCCCGGCGCGCACTATCTGCGGGTGGAGTTCATGCAGGGCAGCGAGCGGTTCAGCCGCAGCACGCAGTTCTTTTTCGAGCCGGAACAACAGCCCACAGCCTGGCGGGCCTACCTGGGAGCTTCCAGCAAAGTCACGCCGGCCATCGTTGACGAGGTGGTCTATGTGGGGGCGAATGACGGCGCCCTGCGCGCGTTCAATGCCCGCACCGGCGCGGCGCTGTGGGAAGTTCGCACCGGCGCGGAAATCCTGGCGGAACCGCTAATCGCCAAGGGAACGGTCTATACCGCCAACGGGCTGGGAATCGTCTCGGCTTACACCACCAGCGGCGAGAAGCTCTGGTCGTTCACCGCCGGCGATGCGGTCTATTCCTCCCCCGTGCCGGCGGACGGCAAAATCATCTTCGGCTGCAATAACGGCTGGCTCTACGCCTTGGATGCGGGCACGGGCAAGCTCGCCTGGACCAACAAGGACGCCACCTACGCCATCGAGTCCAAGCCCTGTGTCTGGAACGACAAGGTCTTCTTTGGCGCCTGGGACCAGTATGTTCGCTGCGTCAACGCCCGGGATGGCAAATTGGTTTGGCAGCAACTGGGCGAAGGCTCACGCGCCGTCAAGGGCGCCAAACGCTATTACAGCCCCGCCGACGCCATGCCGGTCGTCGCCGAAGGCAAGGTGATGATTGCCGATCGCAATATGATGCTGAGCATCCTCGACGCTGAGACTGGCGAGCCCGCCGGCTCAATGACCGGGGTTTCGGCCACCGGCATCTCTGAGGATGGCCAGCACGTTTATCTGCGCAAAACCAATGGCGAACTCGCCAAGGTGGACAGCTCAGGCAAGGAAATCTGGCGGGTGGCGGCGCTCCTCGGCGCCATCCCCACCGCGCCAACGGAGAAAAACGGCGTCGTCTATGTTTGCAGCGGCAAGGGAGTTGTTTCCGCCATTGCTGCGGACAACGGCAAAATCTTGTGGCAATACCAGGCTTCGCCCCAGCTTTACGTCATGGGCTCGGTGGTTTCCGACGGCACCCACGCCTACCTGACCAGCTTCGACGGCAGCCTCACCGCCATCAAGTGTCCAGCGCAATGAGCGAGTGCCCGGGCGCGGACGTTCCGCCGGTTTAAGCGCTGCCGGGCAAACGCCTCTTCGCTGGAGTGACGCCGGGAGGTGGCCGGCTCGGTCGCGCGGCGGACCGGGCAGGGTCTGAGCCGTGGCGCTTTTGGAACTGGCAATTATGGCGTGCTTCGGTAGCTTAGGGCTGAGATATGGCGCAGCAATTTAATTCCATCGAAGCCGTCATGGCCGATTTGCGGCGCGGCAAGATGGTCATCGTCACCGATGATGCCGACCGCGAGAACGAAGGCGACGTGATCGCGGCGGCGCAATTTGTGACGCCGGCGGTGGTGAACTTCATGGCCCGGCACGGCCGGGGGTTGATTTGCGTGCCGACGACCTCGGAGCGCCTGCAGCAACTGGGCATCGAGCGGATGGTGCGCCAGAATCGCGAGAACTTCAAGACGGACTTTCAAGTCAGCGTGGACGCCGCGCGCGGAATCACCTCCGGCATTAGCGCCGCCGACCGGGCGCGGACGATCCGGGTTCTGGCGGACCCGACCGCTGTGCCGGAAGACCTGGTGCAACCGGGGCATGTGTTTCCGTTGCGGGCGCGGCCCGGTGGCGTGCTCCAGCGGGCCGGGCATACCGAGGCGGCTGTGGACCTGGTCCAGCTCGCCGGTTGCCGGCCCATCGGGGTGATTTGCGAGATCATGAACGACGACGGCACGATGGCGCGGCTGCCGGAACTGATGAAGTTTGCCCGCAAGCATCGGCTGAAGGTCTGCGCGATAGCCGATCTGATCCAATACCGCCGGGCCCGCGAGAAACTGGTCGAGCGCGTCGAAGTGGTGAAGTTGCCGACCGAATACGGGAAGTTCGACTTGTATCTCTACCGCTCGAAGCTGGAAGGGTTGAATCATTTGGCGCTCGTGTGCGGGAACGTGGCGGGGAAGCGGGATGTGCTGGTGCGGGTTCACAGCGAATGCCTCACGGGGGATGTGTTCAGTTCCTGCCGCTGTGACTGCGGGCCGCAATTGCGCCAGGCCATGCGGCAAGTGGCGGAGGCAGGCTGCGGCGTGGTGGTTTATATGCGCCAGGAAGGCCGGGGCATTGGCCTGGCCCCGAAAATCAAAGCCTATAAGCTTCAGGAGCGAGGATACGATACGGTCGAGGCCAACCAGAAACTCGGTTACGCAATGGATTTGCGCGAATATGGCCTGGGGGCACAGATCCTGGCGGACCTGGGGCTGAAGCGCATACGTCTGCTGACGAATAACCCGCGCAAGATTGTCGGGCTGGAGGGCTACGGATTGAAAGTCATCGAGCGGGTGCCGATCCAAGTAAAGCCGAACCCGCATAATGCCCGCTATTTGAAGACCAAGCGCGAGAAACTCGGCCACCTCCTTTAGGTCCGGGCCGTCTCGCCATCGTGAAGTGATATGCTGAAAACCATCAAGAAGAAGAAATTGCAGGCCAGCGGCGGATGCTTTGCCATCGTTGCCTCGCGTTACAACGGCCGGTATGTTGATTCTATGATGCGGGCCGCCGTTTCGGAATTGAAGCGTGCCGGAGCTAAACAGATCAGGATTGTGCGGGTGCCCGGCGCGTATGAGATTCCCCTGGTCGCCGCGCGTCTCGCCCGAAATTGCTCCCCTCACGCCCAGTCTCTCACCTCCTCCGGCATCCGCCCTGCCGCGATCATCTGTCTCGGGGTGATCCTGCGCGGCGAAACCGTTCATGCCGCTCACATCGGCGAGGCCGTCAGCCACGCACTGATGGAGGTTCAGGTGGCCTATGAAGTGCCGGTAATTCATGAAGTGTTGTTGCTGGAAAACGAGGCCCAGGCGCGCGCCCGCTGTCTGGATCCACAGCGCAACCGCGGCCGCGAAGCCGCCCAGACGGCACTGACAATGGCGCAGGTTATGGCGGGGTTGCGGGCGAAATAGCCAATGCCAGAGAGGGGGCGTGCTGCGGGAACGCAGTGGCAGGGGGATGAAGGCCAAAAACATTGTCGCTGACGAAGGGTTGGTCCTTCCGGTTCGCCCGGCAGGCCAGGCTGGCCGGCGGGACGAGGAAACCACTTTGCATCGGTCAAGCCATTGCGGACATTGATAGTGCCGGGGAATTGATAGCGGGAGGGTTTTAACGTTAGCTCGCTGCCGCAGGTCTTTGCGGCCTAAATTTCGTTTCGACCTGTCGCCGGGAACCGGCTAGGGTTAAGGGCGATGGCCAGCAACGCCCAACTCACGCCCATGATGGCGCAGTACCGCCGCATCAAGGGCGAATTGCCCAAAGACGCGCTGCTGATGTTCCGGCTTGGGGACTTCTACGAGATGTTTTTCGAGGATGCCCAAACCGGCGCACAACTGCTGAACGTGGCGCTGACCAAACGCGGCGTGGTGCCGATGTGCGGCATTCCTTTTCATGCCGCCAGCGCGTACATCGGGCGCCTGCTGAGGGCCGGCCGCAAGGTGGCGATTTGCGACCAAGTGGAAGAAGCCCGGCCCGGTCAATTGGTGAAGCGCGAGGTGACGCAAATCCTCAGCCCGGGCACGCATTTCGACGAACGCGTGCTTAAGGCTGAGCGGAATAATTTCCTGGGCGCGGTTTATGCCGTCGGCCGAAACTATGGCCTGGCGTTTGCGGACCTGACCACGGGCGATTTCATGGCGACCGAAGTGACGGGCGAGGCCGAAGTGTTGACGGAACTCCAGCGCCTGCGCCCGGCGGAATTGATTTATCCGGCCGAAGCCGGGGCGGTGAGGGATTTGCTGCAGGGCGCAAACCGCCCGGGGAAGCCAGGCGACCCCGCCAGCCCTGCCTTTCCTACCGGTCCCGCAAAATCAGGGTTGGCGAGGACGCCTGCTCCTCCTGCGAAAGCCGGCAGTCCCGGCGCGGAAGGGGTGGGATACGCGGATGTCGCCCCGACGGGATTTGGCTGGATACTGAACGGATACGATGGCTGGGTCTTCGCGCCGGAGACGGCTTTGTTCACCGTGCGCGAGCATTTCAAGGTTGCCTCGCTGGACGGGTTCGGCCTGAAGGATCGGACGGCGGCGATTGGCGCGGCGGGCGCCGTGCTGCATTACCTGACGCAGCATCTGCGGCGCGATGCGGCCAGCCTGACGCGCATTTCCTTTTATCAACGCAGTGACTACCTGGCGCTCGATTTTTCGACGCTGCGGCACCTGGAGGTTTTGGAACCGCTGCACCCGGATACGCCGCGAAATGCATCGCTCTACGGCGCGCTCAATCGCACCGTCACGCCCATGGGCGCGCGCCGGCTGCGCGATTGGCTTTCTCAGCCGCTGGCCAAGGTCGGGCCCATTCAGCGGCGGCAAGAAGCGGTGCAGACGCTGGTGAATCATAGCGCGGCCTTGGAAGAGCTGCGAGCGCAGCTAGCGCAAGTGCGGGACCTGGAACGCACGCTGGGGCGGCTCAGCGCAGGAACCGGCAACGCCCGCGACCTGGCCACGCTCCGTGCCGCGCTGGAGCGATTGCCAGACCTCAAGCGGTTGGTGCGCGAGTTAACAACGGGAAACGCGGCGGAGGAAGGCCGGCGGAGCGAAAGAGAGTTGTGCCTCCTTGCGCCGGCGGCGCCGGGAGAGCAAGCGCCTCCGCCCGTTCAAACATTATCGGAAGGCGAGGTTCATGTGGGAGGCCATCCTCTTTTGCTGGAGGACCTTGGCGGTCAGGTGACGGAGTTGCCGGATCTGGCGGAGTTGATAGCACGAGCCATTGTGGATGAGCCGCCGCTGGCTATAAAGGAAGGCGGCCTGATTCGCGATGGCTTCGACCCCGCGCTGGATGAACTGCGCGCGGCCATGCGCGAGGGCAAGGATTGGATCGCGAAGTTGCAGCAGGACGAGATTGTGCGCACGGGTATCTCGTCCCTCAAAGTGCGGTTCAACTCGGTCTTCGGCTACTACCTTGAGGTCACCAAAGCCAACCTGGACAAGGTGCCGCCGGACTATATCCGCAAGCAAACCATCGCCAATGGTGAGCGGTTTATCACGCCAGACCTCAAGGAGATGGAGGGGCGGATTTTGGGCGCTGAAGAGCGCGGGGTGAAGCTGGAATACGACTTGTTCCAGCGCGTGCGCGAGGCCGTGCTCGAACGGTTGCGCGAACTTCAGCAGACTGCGGCGGCACTCGCCCAACTGGACGTGCTGGGCGCTTTTGCCGAAACCGCGCGGCTTCACAACTATTGCCGCCCGCAGTTGGGCGAGGCGAGCGGCCTGTATATTCGCGACGGGCGCCATCCGGTGCTGGAGCAGAGCCTGACCGAGGAGCGGTTTGTGCCGAACGACACTTTCCTGGGGAGCGAAACCCAGATTGCCCTTATTACCGGGCCGAACATGGCGGGCAAGAGCACCTACATCCGCCAGGTAGCGCTGCTCGTGCTGCTAGCGCAGACCGGGTCGTTCATTCCGGCGGCGGAGGCGCGTGTGGGGCTGGTGGACCGCATTTTCACCCGCATCGGGGCCAGCGACGATCTGGCGCGAGGGCAATCCACGTTCATGGTGGAAATGTGTGAGACGGCAAACATCCTTAATAATGCCACCCCGCGCAGCCTGATTATCCTGGATGAAATCGGTCGCGGCACGAGCACCTTTGACGGGTTGAGCCTGGCGTGGAGCATCGTTGAACACCTGCACAACACGGTCGGTGCCCAGACGCTCTTCGCGACTCATTATCATGAATTGACGGAATTGGCCGGGCGGCTGCCCCGGCTGAAGAATTTCAACGTCGCCGTGCGCGAGTGGCACGAGCAGATTATTTTTCTGCGCAAGATAGTGGCTGGCGGCACTGACAAGAGTTATGGCATTCAGGTGGCGAGGCTGGCGGGGGTCCCCCGGAGTGTGTTGGAGCGGGCGAAGCAAATCCTGGTCAACCTGGAGGAATCCGAACTCACCCCCGAAGGCAACGTGCGCCAAGCCACGCGCCGACAACAGGACCGCGACCGGCTCAAGCAGCTTGCCCCGCCGCCACAAATGGACTTATTTGGTTGAGGGTGTGGGTGGGCGGGCGCCGGTGTTTCCATTCGGGAATGGCGGAGAGAGGGGGATTCGAACCCCCGATACGGCTTTAGACCGTATAACGGTTTAGCAAACCGCCGCCTTCAGCCACTCGGCCATCTCTCCCAAACCATCGCGGTTGCGCGACCTTGGAGCGGCTTTCCGGCGGGGCTGCCAGGGGCAACGAAACCGCCCCCCGCCGAACGCGCGCGCGCATTGCTCCATGTCTTTAATTGCAAACCTCATCCCTGTCAAGCAGTCGGTATCCTTGCATCAAACGGATTGACTCCGGACGGGAATTCGGGAGCATACCGCGACGCGATGAATCACATCCTCAAGGTGCTGCGCTTTGGCCTGCCATATCTGCGCCGTTATTGGATACGGCTGGCTGCCGGCGTGTTGTTTGGGATTCTATTTGGGGCGACGAGCGCGACTTTTGTGTGGGGCACCAAGACGTTGATCGGGCGGGTGGCGCCGGAAACGGAGGCTCGGGCGCACTTGAAAAAAGAGAAGCCTGGCCGGGAGCAGAAGCTGGACCGCATAAAGGCGGAATTAGATCGGCGAACCCGGGAATGGGTGGATCCGTGGCTGCCGTATGCGGGGCGGCCGGTGGATTGGCGGCAGGTGCTGGGGGGGCTGCTCTTGTTCCCGGCCCTGGTAGCGGTGCGCGGAATCATGGCCTACCTGAGCGCGTATTGCATGGCCTGGGTGGGCGAGCAGGTGGTGAATGATTTGCGAACCGACGTGTTAATCAGGCTCAGCACCCTGTCCCTGGATTATTTTAACCGCGCCACAATGGGGGACATGGTCACGCACGTAAATGGCGACACCGCAACGCTGCAACGCTGCCTGCGGGTGGGTTGCGCGGACCTGGTCCAGCAGCCGATGACCGCCATAGGCGTGCTGGTGGCGTTGTGCGTGATTGACTGGCGGCTGACGCTGGCGGCGATGATTTTTTTTCCGGCGTGCGTGATTCCCGTGGTGGTGATGGGTCGGCGGGCGCGCCTCGCCGCGCGCGCGAGCACGAAAGTGGGGGTGACTCAGGCGAGCTTGCTATACGAGATTCTGTCGGGAATCCGCGTGGTGAAAGCGTTCGGGCTGGAGGCGATGCAAGTGGAGCGGTTCCGGCGGTTTTCACGACAGTTGGTACGGCAAAACCTCAAAGGCGTGCGCGCCAAGGAACTGGTCAATCCCATAATCGAAACCGTGTCAGTGATGGGGTTTGGCCTGCTGGTAGTTTACATTACCTACCAGAATCGGCCAGTGTCGGACATGGTGGGTTTTCTGACGGGCCTGATTTTCTTTTATACTCCGGTCAAAAAGGTGGCGCAATTGCACGTGATGTTTGAACAGACCGCCTTTGGGGTGCAGCGGTTGCTGCAGATCATGACGGAACGGCCGACGGTCAAGGAGGCGGCGGCGCCCCGGCGGCTGCTGGAGTTTAAAAGCGGCGTTGTTTTTGACCAGGTAAGCTTCAGCTATGGTCGGGAACCGGTGTTGCGCGAACTGAGCCTGGAGATTCCGCGCGGCACCCGGCTGGGGGTGGCTGGCGAGAGCGGCTCCGGCAAGAGTACCCTGGTGAACTTGCTGTTCCGGTTTTTCGATCCGGTCCAGGGGGTGATCCGGATAGATGGAGTGGATTTGCGGCAGATAGCTAATGCCGACTTGCGGCAACTCATGGCCTTGGTGAGCCAGGACATCGTGCTTTTCGATATGACGGTGGCGGAGAATATCGCCCTGGGTCGGGAGGGCGCGACGCGGGAGCAGATAGAGGCCGCCGCCCGGGCCGCTTTTGTGCATGAGTTTATCCTATCGTTGCCGCAGGGCTATGAGACGCGGATTGGCGAGCGGGGAGTAACGCTGTCCGGCGGGCAACGCCAGCGACTGTGCATTGCGCGGGCTTTTATCCGCAACGCGCCGATTCTGGTGCTGGATGAAGCAACGGCGTCGCTGGACTCGAAAGCGGAAGCGGAGGTGCAAGCTGCGATTGACCGGCTGGCGGAGCATCGGACGGTGATCGCAGTGGCGCACCGTCTCTCAACGCTGGCTGCGATGGACCGGGTGATTGTGCTGGCTGAGGGGCGGATTGTAGAATCTGGCGGCTTTGATGAGTTATTGCTGCGGGGTGGAGTTTTCGCGAGCATGGCGGCGCGACAAGGCATCCTGCCGAGTGGCGGTTCGGCGGAAATAGTGGAAATCTGAGGCGGCCGCGCCACGGCCTCGGCCCGGCATCAAGCCGGACCGGGGGGCCTGGAAGCGGACGATGTTCCTGTCGGAAGATCGGTGGGCGGTTGCGGGCGGCGTTGGGCCAGCCGCTGCTGCTCCGCCAGGAACGCGTATTTGGCGAAAACCGCCAGAAAGGAAGAATAAGCGATTATCCATCCGCGCCAGCCATCCCGGAAACCTTGCTTCAGAATGAGACGCTTGCCCAGCGCGAACCAGGGCGAAATGACAAGATGATACCAGCAGCAGCGTCGGCCCGCCAGGGCCATAGTGTCCGCCGAGGTTCGGGCATAGCGCAGGGTGCGCTCCAAATGCTCCTGCAAATCTCCGTAGGAGTAATGAAGCAAATCGCCGGATAATTTGGCAGTGGCGCCCGTGACTGAAAGGGAGGGGTGGGGATCAGCTCCGGCCCAGCGCGCCGCTTCCCGGCGAACCAGGCGGAGGCACCATTCCGGGTACCAGGCATGCCAGATCCATTTCCCGAGGTAGCTGGTGCGGCGGTTCAACTCAAAGCCGTTGACGGAGGGCGGGGAAGCAAAGGCGCGCCGTATCGCCTCGGCCAGTTCGGGGGACACGGCTTCATCCGCGTCCAGGCACAGCGCCCATGGCTGGGAGCAACGTTCGAGCGCGAAGTTCTTTTGCCGGGTAAAACCCAGCCAGGGCTGGGCGATGAAAAGCGCGCCCATCTGGCGGCTGATTTCCTGGGTCCGGTCGGTAGAGCCGGAATCAACGATCACCAGTTCTGCCGCGAGGTCGCGGATGCTGCCCAGACAGCGCGGCAGGTTCACCTCTTCATTCAAGGTGATGACGGCGACTGAAAGCGGCAGACGACTCTGCATGCGCCATTGGTAAATGGGGCCGCGAGCGGCGACAAGGTATTTTTGCCTTTCGGCAAAGATATCCGAATCCAGGCCGCGAGGGAGTTAATAAAGAGATTGTGCCGGATGGCTGATTGTGGAAGAAAGAAGAGCCCTCCGGGCTTGTGGGGGGCCTGGTGGCCATGAATATCCTCCATCTGAACAACGAAAAGTCCTGGCGAGGCGGCGAACGCCAGACGCTGCTGCTGGCGGCTGGGTTGAGAGCGCGTGGGATTGGGTCCGTGATTGCATGCCGTTCCGATGGCCCGCTGGCGCGGAAGGCACTGGAAGCCGGGGTGCCGGTTCGCGCAATTCCGGGGAATAATCTGGGGGCGGGGCTGGCCTTGCCGCGACTCGCTAGGGAGTTCGACTTGATCCATTGCCACACGGGGCGCGGGCACAGCCTGGCGGCCTTGACTGCGCCCGGATATCGGAAGCCATTCCTGGCGACCCGCCGGGTGGACTTTCTGCCGAGGCGAGGCTGGTTCAACCGCTATAAATTTCAGCGCGCGGCGCAGGTGGTGTGCATTTCGCAGTTCATCGCCAACCAACTGGCGGCCTGGGGAGTTGCCCCCGAGCGAATGTGCGTGATTCGCAGCGCCGTGCCGATGCCGGCCCCTGGGCTGCTGACCCCCGTGCATCGGGCAGCGGTGCGTACCCGCTTGGGGATTGGCCCGGGCACCAAACTTGTGGGCAACATTGCGGCCCTGGTGGGGCATAAGGATCAGGCGACCCTGCTGCGCGCCGCCAAGGGGCTAATCGCGCGGCGGCGCGATGTGCGATTTGTTATTCTGGGCGACGGCGAACTGAGAGGAGCACTGCTGGCGCAGCGACGGGAGTTGGAGCTGGAAGAGGCGGTGTTAATGCCGGGGTTTATTCCGCAGGCGGAACAGTGGCTGGCCGCATTTGACGTGTTTGTAATAAGTTCGTGCATGGAGGGATTGGGCAGCATCGTGCTGGACGCTTTTGCCGCGGGCGTGCCCGTGGCGGCCACTGCTGGGGGAGGGCTGCCCGAACTGGTGCGGGATGGCGAAACCGGCCTGCTTGTGCCGGTGGGCGATCATGCGGGATTAGCGGAGGCGATGCTACGCCTGTTGGAGGAGGCCGAGTTGGCCGAACGGCTGAGAACCGCTGCGCGGGATTGGGTTCAACGCGAGCGTTCCGTGGAAGCAATGGTCCAGGCTTACCTGCAACTCTACGCGCGGTTGCTTTCCCGATGAGGCCCGGCGGGTGGGGTGAGGAAGGCGTCCCTGCCAGACCTTCGAATAGCCATCTGCTCTTGCACTACCGGAAACGAGCTGCTTCCTGGGCGGTTTGGATGACGGGGGAATTGACATTTTCGGCCTGGCGTAGTTTCATGCCCCGAACGCCCGGCGCTGTCGCCCTTGGAAGTCCAGGCGCGGGCGACGGAGTCGAAAAGCCTGCATGAGCCAAAGCAATGAAGTGATCCGGTTGCCGGATTTGAAGCCGTATCTGCTGCTGCAGAATGGCAATTATTTGTACAAGATACCGTTTCGCGAGGGTTGGGCCGTGTTGAAGGTTTATTACGGCAGCCGTAGTTGGTTTTCCTGCCTGGCCAAGAGCTTTGAGAACGTGGTGCTGGCCGGGCAGACGTCGTATTTGCCCAGGACCCGGCGGCGGGTCGAGGCGGAGTGCATGGCCATTTGGCGGAAACACGGCTTCCGCGTGTTTGGCACGTATCCTGAGGTCCGGGTTGAGGCGCCGGGATGCCCCGAGGGCGGATATATGCTGTTCGAATACGTGGAGGCGCCGAAGCTGGGCGATTGGATGAAGGACGAATCCCGCAGCGTGGAAGAACGATTGGCGGTTTACCGGGCCTGGTTGCTGGAGTGGAGTCGGCGGCACGATATTGCGGTTCGCGAGCGTGAACCGCGCCTGGCGCACGAGAATGGCGACGGCAAACACGTGATGCTGCTTCCGGGCGGAGAGTTCCTGTGGTTCGACTTTGAGATGACGTTTCGAAGCCGCCGGCGAGTGGCGGAGCACGTGTCGCACGAGATCATTCAATATTTGTGGTTCCTGTGGAAGAGCGTGCCGCCGGGAATCCGGGAACGGTTGATCCCGGAAACGGTGCGGCATTATCCGCAAAAAGAACGGCTCGGGCGGGCGTATGAGTACTTTTGGCGGCACCCAAATCTACTGCATCGTTTTGGACGTGCCTGCGAACGAGCCTTTAAGGCCAAAGCCAGGAGCCCGACGAGCAAATACAGCGTGGCACGCTTGCTCCGGGAAGAGCTGGAGCGGGCAAAAGCTTGAGCTCAAAGATTCCAGGGGCAGTATCCCGGGCTCTCCAACGCCATGAAACGATTACGACCAGAACCGCCGACGGGAGCGGAAGTGCTGCAGGCCGGCGGGCGGGGCCAAACCGGAAACCTGTTGTATTTTTTCCCCTCCGAGCAGCCGCCGCTGGTGCTCAAGGTCTATTGTTTTCGGCGATCCCGCTGGCGTGAGTTCTGGAAAGACGTTTCCGAACGGGTGTTCGAAGGCAAACGGGGAGCAACGGCTGCAACCCGGTGCGCCACCGAGAGGCTTATTCTGGATCTATGGGCGCGCGAAGGCTTTGATGTGGTCCGCCTGGTGGCGCGACCGCTGCCTTCCGGGATGGAGAAGCCGGCGCTGTGGCTGGAATACTGCGCGGCTCCAGTGCTGGCGAAAGTGCTGGCCGATCCGAACCGGCCGCCAGGTGAAAAACTCGCGTGGGTGGAGTTGCTGGGCCAGGCGTTAAGCCGGCGGCATCGCCGGGCACTGGAACTTAACGATCCGAGGCTGGTTCATGAGCATGGGCAGATCAAACACTTCTTCGCGCAGGACAAACGGTTGATCGCGTTCGACTTGGAGCACGGTTATCGGTCCGGCTACCCGGTGGTTAGGGCTATCGGGCGGGAGTTGACGGGGATTGCCGATTCGTTGCTGCGGGCCGATGGCGGTGGTGGCGAGGAGTTCCTGCGAGCGCTTATGCGGGGCTACGCGAATCCGCCGCTGGTGCGGGCTGCGGCCCGGGAAGCAACTCAACGGGGGGGACTGGCGGGCATAATCCGCCGTTTACTGGGCCATTTGCGGGGAGGGAAAACTGACAAGATGCAGGTTATGGCCCGGCTGGTGAGATTGCTGGAGCCGGAGGCCGGGAGTCCGGCCAGCGCGCGAGGGTGAATGGCCCCGCGCCTTTTCCCAGGGCCAGAGGGCGGTCCTGGGGGAAATCCCATACCGTTCCCGGCGCAAGGGAGCGTTTCGTTTCCGTGATCACCCTGCCCGACTTGGCCTCAATCAGACGGAGGCGCACCCATTGAGGAGAAGCGCTTTGGTTCTCGACCCGAAGCTTTCCCGGGGCCGGGTTGCCGTGGACGAACAGATCTATGCCGTGCCGATAATTGATTCGCAGACGCTGCAGGCGAAGAGAGTCGAGTTCCACCCGAAGCGGACCCAGAAGCAGGGCCACCGGCTGGTTCGTGAGGGGCTGGGGTTGGTTGCCAAGGACCTGTATCCAAGGCTCTCCCGTTGGGGGCAGGCGCAGGATTTCATGAAGGCGATCCGCATCCGGCCCCATTTGTTTCCTCAAGCGATCCACATCGCGGACCACCACCAGCGCGCCCGCGCCGCCCCGCAGCAATGCCGCCGCTCGCTCGAAAGAGGCCGCCGGGCGAACATCGTTCAAGTAGAATTGCACGGCAAACGGGCTGTCCACATAGGTCAAGGGCGCCTCCGGCCCCAACTGTTCACGGATCAAGCGCGCCGTCTGCCGGGCGGCAGATGTTTCCGTCACCCGGGGGCTGCGGCGCATGAGAAAATGCCCATGAATGAAGATGCCGATTCCCATTCCGACGGCCAATACCGCTGCCAGGCGAAACAGTTTGCGATCGCTCCAGAGAGCAAGCAGTGTGGCAAGTTCGCGGCCGGCAAGGAGCGCGGCGAGGGGAAGCAGGGGCACAATCAACCGGCTCTGGCGATGTCCCCCCGCGCTAAAGACAATTATTCCCGCCAGCAGACTGCTGGCAAGGAAACGCTCAAAGCGGCGACGTGTTGGGTCCGCGTCCGGCCGTTTCCAGATGCGCCAAAACGAATACAAGCAGGCGAAGCTCCACGGCGCAAAGGTTATCAGGAAATCCCGGGGCGGTTTCAGGGGCCCCCAGGGCGATGGCCCGTCCTCAGCCCCCACCGCCGCGCCGATCAGTTCCCGCCCAATCATCTTGTTGATCAAGGGCTGGCCCAACTGCGCGTATGCCAGCAGAAACCAGCCGCCGCAGATCAGCAAAAACAAAAGCAAGCCGGGGAAATGATTGCCTCGCAAGGGAAGGCGCGAACCGGTGCGCCATTCCCAGAAATAAGCCAGCAGGCCCGCTCCACCCAACAGAACCGCCAGCGGCCCCTTGACCAGGGTGCCGGCTGCCGCGGCAAGCCAGAACCAAATCCAACCCGAACCGCAATGCCAGGCGCGGAAAGCCGCGAAGGCTGATAAAACGACCATGAACGCCAGCAAGCCGTCATAGCGCGCAGTGGCCAGTTGCGAGTAGCCGGCCGGAGAAACCACATAAATCATGGCGGCCAGAAAGCCGGCGCGTTCGCCAAAGCGGCTGCGTCCGCCGGCCAGCAGAGCCAGGGCCGTGGCGCACAGGGCAACCGCGGCGGGCAGATGAATGGCGACCCGGCTGATTCGGCCGGCCAGCAGCGTCGTCACCGCCGCGCACCAAGTGAGGAGAGGCGGCTTGGCCGCGATTTCACCGCCGTAATCCTTTTGGATAATCCAATTGCCATTTTGCACGGCGTCCAGGACATACGAGCCGACGCGAACATCATGCCGGCTCAGCAAGGGGTAACCAGTGGTTCTGATAACGAAGAAAAGCAGCACCGTCACCGGGATAAACAGAGTGGCTATTTGCGCGGCTTTTGCGCGGCGTCGCCCAGGTGCGGGCGGCGGCGGCAGCCGATCTGCTTGGGTCTCACTCATAACAATGCCAACCGGGTTGGGAAGATGGTGTGGATTTGGGGCAAACGCCAATCTCAATTCGCGAGCCTCAGAGGGAGGCGCATATGCCCAAGGGTAGAGTTTGAATTACGCTGCCGAAAGCACTCGGGAACGCTGGCGTCGGGAGTAAAAGTCGGCCAAGGCGACGGCTTGCGCGTCCAGCCGAAACTCTTTTGCGGCCTTGAGCGCCGCAGCCTCGCCCAGGCGGCGGCGCTGCGCCGGGTCAGAGGCGAGTTGGACCATGCAGCGGGCCAGGTCGTCGGCGGTGTCGTTGAAGATAAGCCCCGTTTTGCCGGATTCGTTCAATTCCGGCAGCATCCCGAGGTTGTTGGCGATGATCGGGCGGCCCAGGGCCATGGCCTCGCGCATGGCGCGGGCGGTGCCGTCGGAGCCGGCGATGAGAAAGACCATGCCGTCCATGCTGGCCAGGGCTGCGCGGTAGCGATCGGTAAGGTAGCCGGCCACTTTGACCCGCGGCTCCAGGCCGAACTGGCGAATCGGATCCAGAACAGTCTGCTGCATGTCGCCGCCGCGCCCGACCAACAGGGCCTTGAGTTGGGGGGCTGTCCGGCTGGCTTGGGCCAGCGCGGCGAGGAACAGTTCCATCCGGCGGTATTTCTGGAAACGGGCAACGACGCCCAGGACGACCTCGTCATCCCGAAACCCGAACTCCTCGCGCATTTGTCGGCGGGCCGTTTCGGGCACGGGAGTGAAGGCCTCGGGACCGAGGGCGGGGCTGATCCGGGCCACCCGTTCGGCAGCGAGCCCAAACTGCTGCCGCAGGCGTAATTGGGCTCGATCGGAGAAGGTCACCACGCCATCCGCCAGCCGGGTGAGCAGCCAGCGGTTCAGGAATCCGGGGGCAAAGGAGTCGCGGTAATGATCGGTGCGAATCACCACCACCGGGCGCGCGCTCAGGCGGGCGGCCAGTCCGCCCAGGAGGTGATCGTGCGAAAGGTGAGTGTGAACGATATCAAGGGGGTGGTGCCGCAGGAAGCGCGTGAGCCGCTGGAGGTCGGGCAGGCTGGTGCGCAGCACCTGATGGTGATTCAGTTCGAATTGGTGGCTGAGGTTGACTCCGCGATCCCGGGCGAAAGTAGCGATACTGCGGGATTCGCGCCCGGCGCGGGGCGGGCAGGCCAGGGTGACGGCATGCCCCAACTGCTGCAGGCCCCGGCACATGTTGAGCACGGGCTCGGAGGGGCCGGTCCATTTCCAGTCGCTGAACAGGTGTAGAATGTTCACAGCGCGCGCCGCCGGGGAGGGGGAAAGTGAAGCCGGGAGTTAGATTAACCGCGGCCCAGCCGTGAACGCACGATCGGGCAGCCGGGGCTTAGCTTCGCGCCATCTCCGGCTGCGGATTCGTAGAGCGCCGTGAGGATCTCCACGTTCTTGCGCCCTTCGTTCCCTTCCACGAGCCCCGGACGGTTATCGAGGATGGCCTCGGCGACATCACGGAGATAGGGAACATGCCCGTTGCCATACACGTTGGGGACGGCTTGCGATGCTTGCTGGTGAATGACCTCATCCCCCGGTTGCGGCTCCGTGAATTCCCAGCAGAGAATCTGGTTTACGGCCACGCCGCCAATCACCACCGTGCCTTTCTCGCCCAGAATGCTGAGGGAGCCTTCCAGGTTCCGGGGGCGGGCGGCGACCGTGGCTTCCAGGATTCCCAGCGCGCCGCTCGCTGCCTTGAAGATAGCCACGGCGGTGTCTTCCGCCTCCAACCGCAAGAGGCGATTCGCCGCCTGGCACTGGACGGACTCGATCGGGCCGAGAAACCATTGCAGCAGGTCAATATGATGACTGGCCTGCTGCGACATCACCCCCCCGTCCAACGCCCACCGGCCATGCCAGGCGTCCGCTTCATAGTACGACTGGTCCCGGCGCCACCGCACGCGCACGGTGACCAGCACCAAATTGCCAAAACGCCCGGCCGTGAAAGCGCGCCGGGCGGCTTGCACCGCGGGGTTGAAACGATTCTGTTTCACTACAAACAGCCGCCGCCCGTTCTGTCGGCAGGCCGCCAGCATCGCATCGCAGTCATCGAGGGTCAGGGCCATCGGTTTCTCCACCACGATATGCTTCTGGAAACGCGCCACCGCCTGTACATGCGCGGAATGATAACCCGTGGGCGTGGCGATATCCACGACCTCAATCTCCGGATGCTCCGCCAGCATGACCGAAAAGTCCGTGTAGGCGGGAACCCCATACTTGGCTCCTTTCTGCTGGGCGCGGGATGGATCAACGTCAGCCACAGCCACCAGGCGGGCCGGAACCTCCGCCGCGGTGAGCGCCGCCAGGTGGTTTTCCGACACCCGGCCGCAGCCGATGAGCGCAAAGGACAATTCCCGTCGCAGCGGCGCCGGAACGGAGTCCGGCGTGCCGGTGCTAAAATTGGCTGACATAATTAAAACGTCTCGAAAGGTAGGAGATCGCCAACCGGGCGGCAAGACGCCAAATAAAACCCACGAATCCCGAAAAGAACCTGCCTGCTCCCTCACAAGGATTAGCCGCGTTGCTTCCGGGTTCCGTCCCGGAGCGGACTACATCTGGCAAATGCACCCCCGCGCGCGCGGTCCCTGGCCGGCCTGATTAAAAAGCGTTGGGGCGGAGTCGCCTCGGGGCCGGGGCCGACGGAATCGTTTGCCGGCGGGGAGCGGGAGTCAAATCTCCTGCACTTGCCGATACTCGGGCACGAGGACCTGGGCTTGGGGTTTCATTTGCCGCAGGGTTTCGCCGAAAGCCAGGGCCTGCTCCTCTTCACCGTGGATGACGCTAATCTGCTTGATTTCGCCCGTGATATTCTCGACGTAGCGGCGCAGTTCGTGCTTGTCGGCATGACCGGAAAAAGAATCAATCGAGGCAATGCGGGCCCGGACTTCGTGCGGTTCGCCGAAGATATTCACAGGATTCCGGCCGGCCAGGATTTGCGCGCCCAGGGTGTGCTCGGCGCAATAACCGACGAAGAGAATCAAGTTCACCGGGTTGCCGATGTGGTTGGCCAGATGATGGCGGATACGCCCGGCTTCGGCCATGCCCGAGGCGCTGATAATGATCGCCGCCTCCTTCAGATCATTAAGCTTCATCGAATGGGCCACCTCGCGGATATAAGTCAGGTTCTCCATCCCGAACGGGTTCTGCTTTTCGCGCAGGAACTTGTAAGTGGCTTCGTTGAAGCATTCGGGATGCAGCCGATAGACTTCGGTCGCATTCACGCTCAGGGGGCTGTCCACGAAGATGGGAACGCGGGGCAATTTCCCGGCCAGGGTTAGCTGATGCAGCGTATAGACGACCTGCTGGGTCCGCCCCACGGAGAATGAGGGAATGATAACCTTGCCCTGCCGGCCGAGGGTTTCCAGCACCATCCGCTCGACGTCCGCGTTGGCGCGGGGTTTCGGCGCATGCTCGCGCGCCCCGTAGGTGCTTTCCACCTGAAGGTAGTCCACATCTTCCACCCGCTCCGGATCCCGGAGAATATCGTCATTGCCCCGCCCAATATCGCCGCTGAAAAGATAACGGTATTGGCGCCCGTTTTCACGGATGTCGAAGGCCACTTGCGCGGCGCCAAGAATATGGCCGGCATCGTGGAAGGTGACCGTGACGCCGTCGGAAACCGGGAACGGGCGGTTGTAGTTCACGCTGACGAACTGCCGAACCGCCCGGTCCGCATCCAGGGCGGTGTACAGCGGTTCGACGGGCGGCAGGCCCCGCTTGGCGCGTTTCCTGGATACAAACGCCGCGTCATCCCGTTGGATTTGCGCCGAATCCTCCAGCATGATGCTGGCCAGGTCGCGGGTGGCAAAGGTGCAATAAATATTTCCCTCGAATCCCTGCCGGCAAAGGTTGGGCAGGTTGCCGCAATGATCAACATGCGCATGGCTGAGGACAACCGCGTTAATGGCTTTCGGGTCGAAAGGGAAGGTGCGGTTGCGCTCGATGGATTCCCCGCGCCGCCCCTGGAACAGGCCGCACTCCAGCAGGAGCCGTTGCCCATTTAATTCAAGGAGATACAGCGAACCGGTCGTGGTGCGCGTGGCGCCAAAAAATGAAATTCGCATGACCGGGAAGATGTTGGCTCCGGCGCGGATGTCGAGCCAAATCCGCCCCGGACTTGGCAAAAGCCGCGCGCGGGCAGGGCCGGCGTCGTTGGCGCCGGCGGTCAGCTATGGCGGAAGGTAATCCGCGCTTTGCCCAGGTCGTAGGGGGACATTTCGACGTTGACCTTGTCGCCAACGCTGATCCGGATGAAGTTCTTGCGCATCTTCCCCGAAATATGCGCCAACACTTCGTGGCCATTGGGCAAGGCCACGCGGAACATGGTGCCGGGCAGCACCTGTGTCACTGAGCCGCTTAATTCAATCGGTTCTTCCTTCGCCACGCTAAACAGTCTTTAATGTAAACCAGGTATTTTCCGGACTCCGGCCCGCGGCCTGTTCGTCACGCGTTTGGCCGCTGCCGGTTGTCCAAGGACGATAACATGCCGTTTCGCCCAACCAAAATCAAGCGGCTTCTGAAGTAAAAAAACAGGATGGACAAGTCCGGAAAAACCGTTAGAGTCGCGCCATAAATATGAAAAACAATCCTTTGCCCAGGGTGCTGCTGGGGGTGCTGCTGGTCAGCGCGCTCGCCTCGGTCGTGTTGTGCTGGCTTTATATTTCCAATACCCGCCAACTGCGGACGCTGCAGGGGCAGTTGAACATAATTAACAACAACCGGACGGTGATGGCCACCCTGGCCAATGACGCGCTGGAATACAGCAAGAAAAACCCCGCGATTGATCCCATCCTGGAATCCGTCGGCCTGAAGCCGGCTAAAACCGGGACTCCGGCCGCAACCAAACCCGCAACCAAGTAGCCGCTTATGGACTCCTTCGACAATAAACCCTCCTCCCCCGCCGAGGCCAACCCCCTGCAGGCGCAGTATGACGCGCTGCAGCACATGGTGGTATCCATCTTGATCCTGGTCATTGTGATTAGCGGGACGCTCAATATCTATTTTCTGCGGCAATGGCGAACCGTGAGCAAAGACCTGGCGGCCGTAAGCCCGCAAGCCACGAAAATGATCGCCGACTACCAGAAAACCAGCGCCCCGGCCATGAATGATTTCGTCAAGAAGATCATCGAATTCGGGCGCACGCATCCGGACTTTGCCCCGGTGCTCACCAAATACAATTTGCAGGTGGATACCTCCACGGGAGCGACTGTTTCGCCGCCGGCTTCTCCGGCTCCAACTGCCCCGGCTCCCGCGCCCAAAAAGAAGTAGGCCCCGCGCCGAATAGCATCATGCCCGGCGCTCGGCGGAGAGTGGCTGAGCGCGGCCCATACCCTTTTGCCCTCCCGGGATCGTAATCCGTTCGCCGGGAAGAAAGCTCCCTGCCGGTGAGACGTGGCTGGCGCCTGGCCGTCCGCCGTTGTTAAGGCGCCAATCCCGCGCGGATATGGCGGGGGCAGGGGAGTCCGGGCGGCCGAACGGAAGCGCGTGCCGACGGTTCGGGAAGGATTGCGCGGCAGAAAGTTTTGCGCCAGACTTGGGCCGTGAAAGCAGGCAAGACGAGCCATCAATCCGGTTCTCCCGGGGTTTCCCGGCGGAAGTTCATTGTGACGGGCGGGACAGCGGCGGCGGCGTTTACGATTGTGCCGCGGCGGGTGCTGGGAGGCGCGGGGTTTGTGGCGCCCAGCGAAAAAATTACCCTGGCCCTGATCGGTTGCGGCACGCAGGGGCTGCGGGAATTGCCAAGCCTGTTCGCCTTGCCCGAGGTTCAGATCGTTGCCGTGTGTGATCCGGTCAAGGACGGGCACGACTACCTGGACTGGTCCCGGGACGGTCATCGCGCGGCGATCGCCGAGATGCTGCGCCAGCCGGATTGGCGGCGCGGCCAGCCGGGCATCCCCGGGGGGCGCGAAGTGGCCCGGGAGGTGGTGGAAACCGTCTATGCCCGCCAGCGGTCGGAGGAGAAGTTCCGGGGCTGCACAACCTACGCCGATTTTCGCGAGCTGCTGGCGCAGGAGCGGGATGTGAATGCCGTCAAGGTGATGACCCCCGACCACCTGCATGCGGCGGTGGCGATTGCGGCGATGAAACAGGGCAAGCACGTCATGATGCATAAACCGCTGGCCAACCGCCTGCTGGAGGCGCGGTGGGTGATCGAGTGGGCCCGGAAGACAAAGGTGGCCACGCATTTTCTCGCCGCCAGCGACGGCGCGGACATCCAGGAAATCAAGCGCTGGATTGATGGCGGCGCCATCGGCTCCTTGCGCGAGATTCATAACTGGTCTAACCGCCCCGTGTGGCCCCAATACTCCGCGATCCCGACGGATCAGCCGCCGGTGCCGGCCGGGTTCGACTGGCCGCTGTGGCTGGGGCCGTCGCGCGACCGGCCGTACCATCCCTGCTATACGCACGCCGTCTTCCGGGGATGGTACGAGTTTGGCGGCGGGGCGCTGGCCGACATGGGGCATTATAGCCTGTGGCCGGTGTTCCAGCTCTTCGGCTTGGAGGCGCCGGTCCGGGTGGAATCATGCCCCACCCACGTCTGCACGGTTCGGGACCAGGTGGCCGTCCGAGTCCGGAACGACTACTCTTTTCCCGCGGCCTGCACCATCCGGTTCAAGTTTGCCGCCCGGGGCGCCCGGCCCGCGCTCGACCTGTTTTGGTACGACGGCTCGCTGCGCCCGCCCACGCCGGAGGAGTTGGAGCACGACAACCAGGCGCTGCCGTCCGAGGGGATGATGTTTGTGGGCGACCGCGGGAAGATTCTCGCGGGTTTCCGCGGTGAGGCGCCGAAAATCATCCCGGAGAAAAAGATGCGCGAGTTTCGCGCGGCGGCGAGCGCGCGGGAAACGGCGGAGGCGCAAACGCGGCCGCCCACCCGGCGTGACGCCGCGGCGGCATGGGTGGCGGCCTGCAAGGGAGGCCCCGCCACCGTGGGCGACTTTCTGCTTGCCGGGCCCATCTCGGACGCGTTCAATCTGGGCGCGGTGTCGTTGCGGTTGGGGGGACGGCGGCTGGCCTTTGACGCCGCCGCCGCGAAGATCGGCGCTGACGCCGAAGCCAACCAGTGCCTGGCGCGGGAGTATCGCGCGGGCTGGGAACTGGCCGGCCCGGCGGCCTAGGCGCCGCCCCTCCGCTTGGCCGCCGCGCGCTAACCGCACTGGCAGCGAGCTTTATGTCTGGATTGGTTCATGTTGTTTGCGCGACGCCGCCCACGCCCAACCCCGGCATGGGCTCGGTGGATTTGGCGTTCTACGGCCTGTGGCAGCGGCATTTTCCGGACGTGGACGTGCGCTTCTGCCAGTTGTTCACCGCGGACGAACAGCATCGGCATCGCTCCCCCCGCCAGCAGCAGGAATTTGCCGCGCGCGAAGCGCTGCCGTTTGCTTATCACTCCTGCCGCAACCGGCTTCCCGCGTTGGCCGCCGGCCGCGCCGTGATCTTCTGGGGCGACTTTCTGCACATGGCCCACTACCGCCAGCAACTCGCCCGGCGGTTGGTTGCCCTGGGAATCACGCCAACGCTCGCGGAAGGGATCGCGGCCGTGGATCAGCATTTCTTCCTGGCCGATTCGCCAGACGGGATGCTGAACCAGACACTGGCGTTTGGCGGAACCCTCATCTTTAACTGCGCGGCCGACCGCCTGGACCCGGCCTACGAAAACCTCTTGCGCCGCTGGGCGCGGCAGACCCGGGGGATCTGGATGCGCGACCTCTTCTCGGCGCGGCTGATCAACCGGCTGCGGAATGACTGGAGCCAGTCGTTTTTGGGCGTGGATTGCGCCCTGTTGCTCGAAGACGCAAGTCTGGCCGGCCTCCCGCGGCAGTGGGCCGCCGACCCGCGCACGGGAACGGACCGCGGCGTGGCGGGCCTTTTCCTCTCCCGCAATGTCGTGCCGCAGCGGTTGATGCTGGCGTTTGCGCGCGCGGTTTGCCGGGCGCGCGGAGTGCGGGCGGAGTGGCTGCCCTGGCGAAGCTCCCGGTTTCCGGAATGGCCCTCCCGGTGGGCGTTCCCCGAACTGGCGCGCCCGGTATCCACCGCGCCACCCGCGCTGGTGGACCTCCTGGACCGTATTCGCCGGTATGATTTCGTGATCAGCGACACCTATCATGTCTGTGTGAACGCCTGGCGGCTGGGGATCCCGGCGATTTGCATCGGCGAAACCTGGTCCCGCCGGGAGATGGATGTCAGTTGCGGGGTGGTGGGAGCGTGGCGCGACAAGCGTTGGGTTTTTTATGCCATGAATGAGGCCCTCGAATTCTACATCCACGCTGGCGAACTGACCCGTCGCCGCTGGCGTGAGCGGCGGGCCGCGGAGACGGCGGAACGGCTGGCGTCCCGCCCGCTGCTGGACCTGGTCCGCCACGGCATTCAGGAGCGCGCCGCTGCCGCCCGCCAGGCGTTCCTGGACGCGCTGTTTTCGCTCATCCGCTGAGGCCGGAGAACCGTCATGCCCACCCCAACCGTCGCCGTCATTATTCCCACCTATAACCGCTGGCCCCTGGTGGCGCGTGCGATCGAGTCTGTGCTGGCGCAATCTCATGCCGCTACGGAGTGCGTCGTCGTGGACGATGGCTCGACCGATGGCACCCCCGGCCACGTGCGCGCGCAGTTTGGCGAGCGGGTGCGCCGGATCGTGCTGCCCCAAAACGGGGAGAAGTCAGCGGCTCGCAACGCCGGGATTCGCGCGGCCACCGCGGAGTACGTTTGTATGCTCGACTCGGACGACGAGTTGCCCCGGCACTCGGTGCGGGATCGGCTGGGCGTTTTTCTGCGCGATCCCGCGTTCAACGGCGTGGCCTATGGCTTTACCAGCCTGGGGACCGATGCGGACGAAGCCCGCCGGGCGGGCCAGGCCGCTCCCGAGGGCGACGTGTTGCTGGCGTATATCCGCCACCCCTTCGTGCATAACAACGCATTTCTGCTCTCGCGTCCCAACATGCTGCAGCATGGCATGTATCACGAACGCCTCACCCATCGCGAGGACAAGGAACTGCTGATCCGCCTGGCGGCGAGCCTGGACTTCCGGTGCTGCGGCACCCTGGTGAACCGCTTCCACGCCGTCCGCGGCTCGGCGCGCATGAATTATCGCAAGGCGGCCGCGCAGGGCTTGCTGATGCTGGAGAGCCTGCGGGCGAATCCCCGGGTGCGGGAGCGGTTGGGCGCCAACTTCCGCCTCCTCGAACAGGCCGAGGTGTGGGAGCACCTGCGCGATCTCTACAAGGTGGGCCGCTTTGCGGATTACCGCGCCGCCTGCGCCCGTTCCTGGGCCCTGTTCGCCGGCCGGGGCAAGCTGCGGCGGCGGTTGCTCCGGCGCTGGATTGGCTCCTGGGTTCTGCAGGCTTTGGCCGTTGGCCAGGCGGATCGCGTCCCGCAAAACCCGGCGGCTGCGGGAGCCCTTGCTCCCCCTTCCAAACCCGACCGGGAGTAATCGGGAAACCTCCCGTGGGCGCTGCCACCCGGGGGCGGTTATCCCGCGCCAGCAGGTAAAGCGAGGCCCGCGGTTCCGGCGCGGGCAAGCAGGGGGATGACGGTGGCCGGCGGGCCTTTGCGCGCCCAGGGTATGCGCGATGAATAAGGGCTTGAGGTCTATGCCCGTTCCGGCAACCCTTTCCCCGTGGCTGTGGAGGCAGGGCGGCCCGGGCTGCAAGCTCACGTTGGGCTGGCAGATCCGCCGCGCTCCCGGCCGTTATGAGAAAGGTTATTGTTTATGAAGATAATGGATTCCCCTCGCACCGGAAAACTTGCTTCGGTGGTGTTTTATCCCTCCCGGTTCGGACAATGCGCCCGCACCCGCACGATCCCTCGAGACCCCAAAACGGAACGCCAAAACCGCATGCGCGCGATCTTCGGCTCCGCTTCCCGCAGTTGGGGCGTGGCGCTGAGCGAAGACCAGCGCCTGCGCTGGGTGGCTGCCGCCCAGGCCGTCCCGAGCCATCCCTCGCTTGCCCAATACTCGTACCTGAGTGGCCAGCAATTCCACGTCCAGATCAACAGCACCTTGCAGTGCATCGGCCTGCCGCCGGTCTCCGAACCCCCGGCTCCCGTCACCTTCGGCCCCAACCCTGTCAGCGACCTGGTAATTGACCACGACCCGGAAAAGGGAACGCGCCTGCGGTTGAACATTGGCCCGGCCAGCGAAGACATTATGGTATTTGGACAGGCGCCGTGCAGCGCCGGTCGGATGAAGCCCCGTCGAGTCTATTACCTCGGCCTGCTGTGCCCGGCGGCCGACAGCCAGCGCGACATTACAGACCTGTATACCGCCCGGTTTGGGCGTCCCGCCCCCGGGCAGAAGGTTTTTATCGCCACCTGCCAAACTAAAGACGGCTGGAAAGCCCGCAAAAGCGTGTTCAGCGCTATCGTCCCGCCGGCGCCCTCCGTTGAAAAACGGCAAGTACCTTTAAAAGCGATAGTTACAACACCGGCTCCCGCCGCCAAGCCCCAGCCCTCGGCCTCTGCCGCCAAGGTTTCTCCCCCTTTGCATCAGGCCATGTACAAGGGGAGTACACGGGATGTACCCCGGGAGAACAAGGCGCAAAAGTATGGGCATCTGACGAGCATCCCTGGTACACCCCTTGTACACAGCGTATGGGCAGCACTGCGGCGGCTATTGCTGCCGGGAATGAGGGAGGTTGAAGCCTGATGCAGAACGCCAACGGTGCCCTGAGTGAGCGAAAAGAGCGCCATGAGAGATTGAAAGGTCTGGCTCCCGGGAGGCGACGAAGGAAAGCGGCATGGGGCGCGCTTCTCCGCCTTTGGCTGGGGAGCGGGGTACTGGTGCTGCTGCTGTCCTGCGCCGCCGAGCCGCCCCCAGGCCGGTCGGGCGAGTATCAGCTCTTTGCCCGGACGAACCTGGCGGCTTGGTGCATTGTGCCGTTCGACGCCCGGGCGCGCGGACCGGAAGAACGGGCGGCGATGCTCGAGCGGCTGGGGTTCAAGCTGTTCGCCTACGATTATCGCGCGCAGCACATTCCGACGTTCGATGCCGAAATGGAGGCGCTCAAACGTCATGGCATCCGGTTGCTGGCCTGGTGGTTTCCATGGGAGCTGAACGACGAAGCGCGGTTGATTTTGGAGGTGCTCCAGCGCCACCAGTTGCGCGACGTCCAACTCTGGGTCAGCGGCGGAGGCCAGCCGACCCGGGATCCGGCCGAGCAGCAGGCGCGCGTCGAAGCCGAGGCTGCCCGCATCCGGGCCATCGCCCTCGCCGCCAGCCGGATAAGCGCCCAGGTCGCGCTCTACAACCACGGCGCCTGGTTTGGCGAACCGGAGAACCAGATCGCCATTATCGAACATCTCCGAACGCAGGGCGTCACCAACGTCGGCATCGTCTATAACCTGCACCACGGCCATGACCATCTCGACCGGTTCTCCGAGCTGCTCCAGAAGATGAAACCGCATCTGCTCGCGCTCAACCTCAACGGCATGACCCGCGACGGAGAGAAGCGCGGCCGGAAGATCATCCCGCTGGGGCAGGGGGACCTGGATTTGAAGCTGCTGCGCATCATCCGCGACAGTGGCTGGCGGGGCCCGCTGGGCCTTCTCAACCACACCGACGAAGACGCTCAAACACGCCTGCAGGATAATCTCAGTGGACTTGACCAATTGGTCGCGCAGCTCGAAGGCCGGGGAAAATAGCTTCCGGTTGACAGGGCGATGGGATGGCCCAGACTGGGCCCGGACTATGAGAATGAGCCATGCGCACCAGTCCGGGAACCCGCTTGCGAAGTTGGCGGCGGCGGTCGCGGAACGGAGAAGGACCCTTCTGCTTTGCCGAGACGGAAAGCCGGGGGCGGCGATGAAGGCTGTTGCGCCTGCGTATGCCCGGTTTGAACCCGGCTGGGCGTCGGGGGGCGGGCGCGTCCTTCGTTTTGACCCGGCAGAGCCGCCACGGGAAAAAGCCCGGCTGGGAGAGGCGCGATGATTCGGCCGGCTGCACCAGTGGTGACGGAGAACGCAAGCGATCTGTCCGCCCGTTCTCCCGCGGCGGCCAGGTTGTTCCGCCCCGCCCGGACAACCGGTGTTGCCGCGGTTCAGCAACTCTTCCTGTCGCAGTTGCCGCCCGGTTCAGCCATTGGCTGGCCCCCGGAGCGGAGCATTGCCTGGTGGCTGGGCTTTGCGGAATCGCCAACCGGCAATTTTCGCCAGCCAGCGGTTCTCCAATCCTCTCAAAGCGAAATATGACAACCCCATCATCGGAACCCTCAACGCGCCTGCTGGTCATCGGCTACGGCAACACGCTGCGCGGGGACGACGGGGTGGGCCCTCGGGCGGCTGAAGCCATCGCCACACTGGCCCTTCCCGGAGTGCGCGCCTTGGTTTGCCCGCTGTTGACGCCGGAGTTGGCGGAAGCGGTTTCACAGGCGGGCGTGGTGATCTTTGTGGATGCGGCCGTGGATGCGCCGCGCGAGGTGCTGATGCGCCCCTTAGCACCGGCGGTCAGTTCGCAAGTCGTGGCGCACGCGGCGAGCCCGGCAACCTTGCTGGCGCTGGCTCGGGACGTATATGGCCGCGTGCCCGAAGCCTGGTGGCTGACCATTCCCGTCGCGGACCTTGGCATCGGCGAAACGTTCTCGCCGCTGGCGCAGCGCGGCCTGGCGGAGGCCATCGCAAAAATCCAAAAATGCGCCGCCGAACTTCGTCCGCCGGAAACGCCCGCCGTCGCCCCCCGCGCCCCGCGGACTCCGCCGCAATAAGGCGCCAGCAAGACGCAAACAACCCTTGCCAGCCCCGGCGGGTTATGCTACAAATGAGCCTGGTCACTGAAGCGGGTGTGGTTCAGTGGTAGAATGCGGGCTTCCCAAGCCTGAGATGAGGGTTCGATTCCCTTCACCCGCTCCAATTCCACGTCCTCCTTGAAAGTTTCAGATTTTCCCGCTTTTTCGCCCCGACTCGCACTCAAAACGCATGATTGGCGCATAAAAGGACACCGGGCGGTCCATGCCGTTACGTAGAGTTGCTTTCGGGCGTTGTGGTACGAGCCCGAGCGGAGGGAGTTGTGCGCCTCAAAGGGGCAGGGTGCTTCGGCCCCATTGTTCGTTGGGCGTTATCTGACGGCCTCTCCGGGGCGCAGCGAGGGAATACCGCCCGGCGATTATGAAGCCTTCGGCAACTGCCGGAGCCAATCGTCTATGCGCGCCGTCCCCAGGCGCGCGTTTGGCCCGGGCACCAGGCTGCGTTCCTGCAGCACGGCCCCGAAATAGCGGGCGCGGGGGTCGGTCACCACGTTTCGGGCGTCATGCGTCGCTTTCAAAAAACGACGCGCCAACTCGTCCTGCCGGATCAGTTCCGGGCCGGCCAACTCCACGATGCCGTTCCGGGGCGCTTGCAATGCTATGTCGGCCAGCACGGCAACCACTTCGTCCGCGAGGATGGGTTGCATCCCCGCGGCGGGCAGCCGGACCGTTTCCCCGATCGTGGCCAGATCAATAATCGTCTTGATGAACTCAAAGAACTGCGTTGCGCGGACGATGGTGTACGGAATTCGCGCGGCCTGGACGAGCTGTTCTTGCGCCACCTTCGCCCGATAATGGCCGTTGTCCGGCACGCGATCCACGCCGACGACCGAGAGCAGCACGTGATGCGCAACGCCGGCGCCGGCTTCCGCGGCCAGGAGGTTGCGGGTGGTGGTGGTAAAAAATTCCATCACCGCCTGGTCCTCGGGCGAGTGCAAATTCAGCACGTCCACCACCACTTGCGCTCCGGCCAGCGCCGCCGCCAGCCCCTCCCCGGTGAAGGCGTTGACTCCCTGCCTGCGCGAGACAGGTGTTACGGAATGGCCTTGCTCCCTGAAAAACTTGACCAATTTGGTTCCGATCAATCCGCTTCCACCAGCAACAACAATTTTCATGCTGCCACTATTATAATGCCATAAGTTCTCGCCCGCCAGTTTAAACCTCCATCTCCGCGCGCCAGTTCCTGTATCCAACGCGTTGTATTCGGTTCGCCAATCCTGCCCGCCGCCCGGCTTGCTTCCCGAATAAATGGCCTGGCGGTTAAGCTAAATGCGCTGCAGGTTTGCTTGTCAGCATCGCGTTCTGATGGTATTGGCGATCTAGTCATGCTTAGCCGGGGCCAACTTTTGTCTGCCGTATTCAGTGCCCTGATGTGTTGTGGCCACGGGGCGTTGAGCGTTGCCGGCCAGTTGCCGGGCTCACCGGAGCATCTGATTGATGTTTGGGATACTGACAGTGGCTTGCCGCACAGCACTGTCACGAGCATCGCGCAAACCCCGGATGGCTACTTGTGGGTTGGCACACAGCTGGGAGGACTGGCTCGCTTTGACGGGGTTCGCTTCGTCACCTTTCACCCCGGAAACACAGCAGCCCTGCAATCGCTCGAAGTTCGGCAGTTGTTAGTGGACCCGGGGGAACCCTGTGGGTCGGCATGGTGGACGGGCATTTGCTGTCCCGCCGGCAGGGGAGCTTTCACCTGGAAAGCCAACAACTGCCTACGCCGTTGTCCTGGATCCACTCGCTTATCTTCAGCCGAAGCAACGAAGTGATGATTTCCAGCTTCGGCGGCTGGCTTTTTCATGGCCGTTCCCAATCCGGCACGAATCGCTGGGAGACGTTCATAGCGCCGGATGGCGACAGCCTCTCCGCGTTTTGCGAAGACCCCGAAGGCCGCATCTGGTATCGCACGCGAGATGCGTGGCTGGGGGTGTTCGCGAACCAGCAATTTAGCCGGATGCCAACCAACTGCGGCCTGGCCGGCCTGGTCATCAATGCGCTGACGCGTGATGCGGAGGGGCGAATTTGGGTGGGCACCGACCGGGAAATTGCCGTTTGGGATGGGCGGCAGTTTATCAACATGACCCCCACCAATGGCGAGCCGGAAATAGTTGTGCGTCAACTGGTGTTCACGGATGACCGCGGGTTGTGGGTGCGCGATGAGACTCGTCTGCGCAAGTGTTTAGGCCGGGCCTGGGTGGCCGCCGCGGCACCGTGGGATGGGCATTTTCAGCCGGCGGTCAAGCCGTTGGAAATGTATGGGGGCGCGCAAGGCGGCATCTGGGTGGTGCATTATAGCGACGGCATCTGGCACGTGGATCGGAGCGGCCGGGTGGCGCGCATTTCCCACAAGGAGGGGCTGCCGGCCAACCATGTCGAGTCCTGGTTCCAGGATCGCGAAGGCAACATTTGGGCCGGGTTGTCCGGCGGCGGACTGGTGCGCTTGCGGCGGCGCACCTTCCAACAGGTCTGGCCTGGCGAGAGCCTGCCTGAGCGGGCGGCGCGGTCGGTTTGCGAGGATGCGGCAGGCGCCATGTGGTTTGGCACTTCCGGTGATGTTTTTCTTCGCTGGCAGGAGGGTCAGTTTTCGACCCTGGTCCCGCCGGTGGAAACAACGTCGGGGCGCGACGGAACGGTTTGCCTGGATGCCGCCGGCCGCGTCTGGCTGGGCACGGTGTTAAATGGCGCCTGGGTGTTGGAAACCAATGGCCTGCGCCGGCCGTTTCCAGCCAGCGCCATTGGAACGGTGGTTCGCGCGTTGTTTGCGGATCGCGCCGGCCGCGTCTGGATTGGGAATGAGTTTGGGCTTTATTGCTGGGAGAACGGCGCGTTGAAGACCTTTTCCGCTCAGGAGGGGTTCGGGCCCGGCTTGGTGTATGCCATCACCGAAGGCAAGGATGGCACCTTGTGGTTCGGTACCGCCGAGGGAGAATTGCGGCAATTCAAGGGCGGGCGTTTCGTCACTTACCGGCCGCAAGACCGGTTTGGCGCCACCCGTTTCTGGGCGCTCCTGGCCGACCACGATGGCGTGGTCTGGATAGGCACGCTCGGCGGCGGATTGCTGCGGTTTGAAGAAGGCCAGTTTGTGCGCTACACGATGCGCGACGGCTTGCCCAATGAGCATGTGAGCCAGATCCTGGAAGCCCAGCGCGGAGATTTGTGGTTGGGGACACGAGCCGGCATCGCCCGCGTCCGCAAGATAGATCTCGATCAGTTTGCCCGCGGCGAAACGAAATCTGTGCCGTTCGTGACCTATGGCAAGTTCGACGGGTTGCCCAGCGTGGAATGTTCCGGCGGCTACCAGCCGGGTTGCTGGCGCAGTCGGAATGGGAGCCTGTGGTTTACCACGGCCAAAGGCGTCGTTTCTGTGAAACCAAAAGATATTCCTTTTAATCCCTGGCCTCCTCCGGTGGTCATCGAGGAAGTGCTCGTGGATGGCAAGGTTCACAGCCCTGCGGTTGAATCCCGGCGGCCGGAGGCGGCGAACGGCGCGAAGTTCGCTCCGCACCGCCCGTGCCTTCCGCGGGTAGAGATGGGGCCCGGGCGCCACTACCTTGAAATCCATTTCACCGGACTGAGTCTCATCGCGCCGGATAAGGTCCAATTCAAATACCGCATGGAGGGGGTTGATCCCGGGTGGGTTGAAGCCGGCAACCAGCGCCTGGCGATTTACAATTTCATTCCGCCAGGGGAGTATCGCTTTCGCGTGCTGGCCTGCAATAACGATGGTGTGTGGAACGAGGAGGGCGCCACCCTGGCGCTGGAGGTGCGGCCCTATTTTTGGCAAACGTTGTGTTTCAAAATCCTGGGGGGGATTCTGCTGGTGGGCGGTTCAGGCGGGGCGATAGGCTTCTACGAGCGGCGCAAGGCCCGGCGCAAACTCGAGCGCGTGCAACAGCAGCGCGCGCTGGAACGCGAGCGCGCCCGCATTGCCAAGGATATCCATGATGATCTCGGCGCCAACCTCACGCGCATCACCCTGTTGAGCGATTCGGTTCGGAGCGACTTGGGCGACACGGCCCAGGCCGAGGTCCACCTGGACCGGATTTCCGCCACGGCGCGCGGAAAATAAAGCGCGACTCGCGGCGGCCGCAAGGATCGTTTCCTTCTCGTTTCCGGCTCATTCCGCCGCTTTCACGCAGGCGGTTGGGGAGAGCCATCCATCTCGATCGCTGCGATCTGCCTGTGCCGGTTGAGGCCAGCGCATGCCGCCCGCGGCACCCAAGGTGAAATAGCGGCGCGTCGTTTGCCTCTGCGCTGGCTGCCCGGCCCGCCCCTGTTTCAGCATTGGGGTCGCGACGTTTCGGCTGTTGGGCGAGGCAGGCGCGGGCGGCCGAAGATGGCGGGCGCCGCCAGCTAGGAAGGGCGGGCCAGGACGGCGGCCAGGTATTGGCCGGTATGGCTGGCGGGGCATTGAGCGATGACTTCCGGCGGGCCCTCGGCGACGATTTGCCCGCCGGCTTCGCCGCCCTCGGGGCCGAGGTCGAGCACCCAATCCGCCGTCTTGATGACGTCCAGGTTATGCTCGATGACGATCAATGTATTGCCCGCGGCGCGGAGTTTGAAGAGGACTTCGAGCAGCTTGGCCACGTCGTGGAAGTGCAGGCCGGTGGTGGGTTCATCCAGAATGTAGAGCGTGCGGCCGGTGGCCTTGCGGCTGAGTTCGGCGGCTAGTTTGACGCGCTGCGCTTCGCCGCCGCTCAGGGTGGTCGCCGCCTGGCCGAGGCCGATGTAGCCGAGGCCGACTTCCGCCAGCGTGAGCAGCGGCTCATAGATTTGCGGCACGGCGCGGAAGAAGGTCGCGGCTTCATCCACGGTCATATCCAGCACGTCCGCGATGTTTTTGCCTTTGTAATTGATTTCGAGCGTTTCGCGGTTGTAGCGGCGGCCGTTGCAGCCTTCGCAGGTGACGTACACCGGCGGCAGGAAATGCATTTCGATCTTGAGCAAGCCGTCGCCCTGGCATTTCTCGCAGCGGCCGCCCTTGACGTTAAAGCTGAAGCGGCCGGCGCCGTAGCCCCGGATGCGGGCGTCCGGCAGGCGGGCGAAGAGGTGGCGGATGTGATTGAACATGCCGGTGTAGGTGGCCGGGTTGCTGCGCGGGGTGCGGCCAATCGGCGTCTGGTCAATGACGATCACTTTGTCGAGGTTTTCAAAGCCGCGGAGCGCGCGGTGGGCGCCGGGGCGTTCCTTGGACCCGAAGAATTTGCGGCCCAGCGCGCGCCGCAGGGTATCGTCCACCAGCGTGCTCTTGCCCGAGCCGCTGACGCCGGTGATGCAGGTGAGCGTGCCGAGCGGGATGCGCGCGTTGAGGTTTTTGAGGTTGTTCGCGCGCGCGCCGAGCACTTCAAGCCAGCCGCGGGCCGCGGACGGCTGGACGCGGCGGCGCGGGACCGGGATGGAAAGCTCGCCGCGCAGGTATTTGGCGGTGAGTGAATGCGGGTGGGCGAGCACTTCGGCCAGGGTGCCCGCGGCGACCAGTTCCCCGCCGCGCACCCCGGCGCCGGGGCCAAGGTCGAGCAGGTAATCGGCGTGCCGGATGGTGTCGGCGTCATGCTCGACCACCAGCACCGAATTGCCGAGGTCGCGCAAGCCGGCCAGGGTGCGCAGCAGGCGGTCATTGTCGCGCTGATGCAGGCCGATGCTCGGCTCATCGAGGATGTAGAGCACGCCGACAAGTCCCGCGCCGATCTGGGTGGCCAGGCGGATGCGCTGCGCCTCGCCGCCGCTGAGCGTGCCGCTTTCGCGATCCAGGGTGAGGTAGCCCAGCCCCACGTTTCGCAGGAAGCCCAGCCGGGCGCGAATCTCTTTGATCAGTTCCTGGGCGATCTTTTCCTGAAACTCCGACAGCTTGAGCGTCGCGAAGAACTCGTCGGCCTGCTCGACCGAAAGCGTGCAGACGTCCATGATGGAGAGGCCGGGCGGAGAGACGCGCGGGGAGGGAGGCCGGGGGACGGCTTCCGATTCGCGCCCGGTTTCCCGGCCCGCCGGCTTGAACTTCGCGCTCGCCTCCGCATCCCCCAGCGTCACCGCCAGGATTTCCGGCTTGAGCCGTTGGCCCTGGCAGGCATCGCAGAACTGCGGGCTCATGAAGCCTTTGAGCCGGTTGCGGGTGAACTCGCTCTCGCTTTCCTGGTAAAGCCGCTGGAGGTTGGGGATGACGCCTTCGAACGGGCGGGTCACTTTGCTGGTGGCGCCCATGCGCCGGAAGAGGAACTCGATTTGCGTTTCGCCCGAGCCCCACAGCAGCGTGCGTTGGAAGTCCTCCGGGAGCGTTTGGTAGGGGGCATCCATGCTTTGCTGGTAATGTTTGGCCACCCCTTGCAGCAGGCTTTTGTAGTAAAGCACCATCCGTTTGCCGCCCCGCCGCCAGGGCTGGATTGCTCCCTGTTCGAGCGACTTCTCCGGATCGGGCACCACCAGCCCCTCATCAAACACGAGCTTCTGGCCCAGGCCGTGGCAAACCGGGCACGCCCCCGCCGGGGCGTTAAACGAGAAATGCTTGGGGGTAAGCGGCTCGTAGCTTTTGCCCGTCGCGGGGCTGAGGTTGCGGTTGGAGAGAAGGGTTTCAACCCATTCCGAATTGGCGGGCGGGGCGGGCGAGGCCGCGCGCGGGCCGTGAGGCGCGGGCCGCGATTCGGCCCTGGCCGTCCGGTCTTCCGGCGGCGTTTGGTGCAGCGTCAGCAGGGTTCCCTCGCCCCAGCGCAGCGCGGTCTCCACGGAATCGCTCAGCCGGACGCGAATCTTCTCATCAATGACCAGCCGATCCACCACCGCCTCGATGGTATGCCGGGCTTTGGGGTCCAGTTTGAGGCGCACCCCGCCGCCCAGTTCGACCAGCAGGCCGTCCACGCGGGCGCGGACAAAGCCCTCGCGCGCCAGCCGCGCCACGACGTCGCGGAACTCGCCTTTCTGATCCCGGACCACCGGCGCCAGGAGCATCACGCGCGTGCGCGGGGGCAGGGCGAGGATTTTATCCACGATGTCGCTGGTGGTCTGCCGCAGGATGGGCACGCCGGTTTCCGGGCAATACGGCCGGCCGACATGCGCGTAGAGCAGGCGCAGGTAATCATAAACCTCGGTGGTGGTGGCGATGATGGAGCGCGGGCTGGAGCCGGAGCTGCGCTGCTCGATGGCGATCGCCGGCGACAGGCCCTCGATGAAGTCCACGTCCGGCTTCTGCATCTGGTCCAGGAACTGCCGGGCGTAGGCGGAGAGCGACTCCACATATTTGCGCTGGCCTTCGGCGTAGATGGTATCGAATGCCAGGGAAGATTTGCCCGAGCCGCTCAAGCCGGTGATGACCACCAGCTTGTCGCGCGGGATGCTCAGCGTGAGGTTCTTTAGATTGTGCTCACGCGCCCCGCCAATTCGGATGAACGCTTTGCTCACAGATTGCGATTCGGACCATTAGACATTACCCCGGGGCGCAAGGCAACTGTCCGCACCCGTGGTTTTTCCGGGAGGCCGGTTCATCCGCCGGCCGCTGGCCCGGCCAGCGGCATCGCCGGCCGTCCCGGGACGAGCGGGGCCGGCGCGCCGGGCGTGGCGCTGCCGTTCGGGGGCTCCGGCCCGCCCGGCCCGCGCCCGGCGCGCGCGCGGGCCGCTACAACCGCAAATACTCCGGCCTGATTTCGTCCGGCTGGCAGTGCAGGATGGCGGCGCTGCGCTCGAGGCCGAAGCGCGGCTTGCCGGCGTAGCCCGGATTGAAGAAGAGCGTTCCGCCCAGGCGCTGGCAAAAGGGCTTGTGCGTGTGGCCAAACACCACCACGTCCGGCCGCTCGCGGGCAAGCCGGGCGCGCAGGGGCTCGGCGGGCGCCTGCGGTTTGACAATGTGCTGGAGGAGAAACTTGCGGCCTCCCAGGAGGGCGATCGCCGTTTCCGGGTAGCCCAACCCGGGATCATCGGTATTGCCCCCCACCGCGGTCACCGGCGCGATTTGCTCCAGCTCCAGCAGGACGATCGGCAGGCCGATATCGCCGCCGTGGAGAATATGATCCACATCCGCAAAGAGGCGCGAGATGCGGGGGTCGAGGTAGTTGTGCGTATCGGAAAGAACGCCGATCTTCATAGAGCAGGGTGCGGGGCGCGCGGGGGGAGGCGCATTTCGTGAGGCTGGCGCTCGGGAAAGGGGCCGCGCCGGTTTCCGCTGCCGCCCGGCCGGTGATTGGCCGCTTAAGCCGGCGCTTCCTCCGGGGCCTCCTCCCCCTCCGGTTCCTCCTCCGGCGCCGGCTCCTTTTCCGACGCCGGCTCGGGCGCTTCGGTGAGTTTGAGCGCGCCGGCGAAAAGCGCCGTGAACAGGCCCCCGCTCATCAGGGTGTTGCGGAAGAACTCGAAGGTGGGCGGGTAGCCGCTCGTCCCTTTGGTCAGCGCGAGGATCCAGCCGGCCAGGTCTTTGGGGTATTCCGGATTGGACAGCCAGGAAGCGGTGTTGGTGAGCAGGTAGAAAAGGATCGCGCCGAGCAGGCCGCCCGCCAGCAGCCCCAGGAACCGCGAGCGGTGATTGAACCGGGTGCCGAGCAGAATGATCAGCGCATACGCGGCGTAGTTGACCAACTGCAGCGCGCTGACGGTCTGGTAGTAGAAATTAAGGGCAATATCCGTGGCCACCAGCGTGCCGAGCGGCAGCCACCAGCGGACGCGGCGCGGGAAGAACGCGCCGGCGCAAAAGGCCAGGCCGTAGAACGCGCTGAAGTTGGGAGGGAACAGCCCCGGCCAGCGCGACAACGCCGCAATCAGCAGAAAGAGATAAGGCAGCCAGGAATGCCACTTTCGGTTGGGTTCACCCGGCATAGGACGGAGGACGCAAATAGCGGATTAACCGGCAGCGTTCTACAGGAGCGCCGCTTTTTTTTCCGGCAACGGGACGATGGGGGGACGGCCGCGTTTGCCTTTCTGCCAGGGCCGGCTGCCGGACCGTTCCTGCTGGCGTATCCGGTCGGCAATATGACACGCATCGCACAAAATAGCGTAGTGGGTTCGCTCGGCGCCACAGCGGGCGCAGCGGTTCAGCGCGATTTGCTTTTGTTGCCAGCGGTACTGGCGTGAAGGTTTTTTCTTCATTCGTGCATTCAAACTCGCAGAAATAGCTGTTTTGGTCAAGTGTCTAATGCAAAAAAGACTCGCCCTCCGGCCCGCCGGCCGGAGCGGGCGGGGGCCTAGACATCGCAGATCTGAATGGCCTGCTTCAGGGAAGCCAGCGGGTCGGGCCGCCGGGGGACGAACTCCTGTCCCACGAAGCCCTTGTAGCCTGTGTCCACGATGGCCTGCATGATGGCCGGGTAGTAGATTTCCTGGGTGTCATCAATCTCGTTGCGGCCGGGGACGCCGCCCGTATGGTAGTGCCCGATATACGGATGGCTCTCCCGGATGGTATGGATAATGTCGCCCTCCATAATCTGCATGTGGAAAATATCGTAGAGCAGCTTGAGCCGCTCGGAGCCGACCTGCCGGCAGAGTTCCACCCCCCAGGCGGTATGATCGGCCATGTAATCCTTATGGCTGTGCTTGCTGTTGAGCAGCTCGAGGCAGACCGTCACCCGGTGCTTCTCGGCAATCGGCATCAGCCGTTTCAGCCCCTTGGCGCAATTCGCCAGGCCTTCCGCGTCGCTCATCCCTTTGCGATTCCCGGAGAAGGTGATGATATTGGCGAAGCCGGCCTGGGCTACTTTGGGGATGGCCACCTCGAACTTGGCCAGCAGGTCGTCATGGTGTTCCAGGCGATTCCAGCCGTAAGGGATGCTGTCCGGGCCGTTGCACATGGCGCAGGTCAGGCCGGCCTTTTTCACGGCGGGCCATTGATCTTCGTTGAGCAATTCCACCGACTCGAGCCCCAGCCGCTGGCAGGCGCGGCAGAAGTCCTCGAAGGTCATGGACGCCGGCTTGTCCTTGCCGGCGCGGAAAAGGCTGGCATAGCACCAGGCGGAGACGGAGTGCCGGATGCGGCGCTTGAGCGCCGGCGGGGCGGGTTCCTCCGCGGCGGCCCCCGGGGAGGGCAGGCGGGTGAGCGCCGCCAGGGCGGCGGTGCCTTCCGTCAACCGGCGCAGCGCGGCGCGGCGCGATAAGTTCCTGAACATAAGCCAAACCTTACACCCGCGGGCGTCCCGGAGCGAGGAAATACTGCGGTTGCGCCGGCGCGCTCACGGGCTCAATCGCACCTTGAGACTCAGCGTTTCCCCGGCGACAAGCGGAACGGTGAACCCCACCACGCTGATCCCCGGGTTGGGCTGATCGTAGTCCCGCGGCGGCGGGTTGGCCGGCCAGGACTCGAGGGTGGCCCGGGCGGGGGAAATAATCTCGAAGCGAAGCCGCTTCCCGTCCTTCTCCAGCCACGCGCGGCTGGGGCCGTCGGGTTTCAGTTGGGCCGGCGTGACCATTCCCCAGCGCACCTTCACGGGCTGGGCGCCGCCGGTGAGCTGGTCTTCGATCACCACCCGGCGGTCCGGTTGCAGCGTGAAGCGGCGGCTGGCGCGGGCCACTTGCCCGGCGTAAATCGCGCTCAGGTCCACCACGGCATACGCGTTTTCCGGGTCAGCCGAAAAGGCCGTGATGGGCGCCGTGTTGGTGACGACCTGGTCCGCGTCGTCAATGAGCAGCGTGCTATGCCCGCGGTTGTGGTAGCGGAAGAGGGTCCAGCGATCGGAGCCGGGCTGGAAATCCCAGAGCCGAATGCCGCGCTGTTCCAGGGTGTTATAGTCTTGCGCGCCCAGGTCCACCGACCAGCGCACGCCGTTGGCATCCAGCACAAACGAGCCAATATCCAGGTGCGCGTGGCTGGCCGCCGGCGTGCCGGCCTTGATGGCCAGAAACACCGCGTCGCGGTCCGTCCAGGAGCTGCGGAATACCGCCAGCGGGTTTTGGCCCTGTCCCAGCCAGTTTCGGGCGGCCGGTTGCCGGGGTTTCATCCCGGCTTTGGCCCACAACAGCACCAGCGGAAAGTAGCGCCCGCCAGACTGGCGGCCATGGCTGCTCCGGATGGACGCCAGCTTCTGCTCCAGCAACTCGTTTTCAAACCACAACAGTTCCGGCCGTTCCGTGCGCGCCGCAAACCACATCATGGCCGGCGAAAAGCCGGTGCCCGAGCCGCAGTCGCTGAAATTAAAGGTCCGCCGCGTGGGGCCGATGATGTTCAACATGAACTCGCCCGTTTGGAGAAAGCCCGGGCTGCGGCTGAGGCCGAAATCGGTGCCGAACACCGATTCAAGCATCGAGAGGAGCATGACGTTGAAACTCGTGCCGTAGTTCCAATAGCCCGGGCCTTCGGGATATATCCCATCCGGGACATACGCTTTCAGGGCATAAGGCAGGCCGGCAAGAGCGCGGTGGACGACTTCCGCCGCCTGGTCGGGATGATCTTCCAGCAGCGCCAGGGCGCCGGCCACCATCCCGGCATGGCAAACCTGGTTCCAGTTGTTCCGCCCGTGCTCCCAGCCCCGCCGGGTTTCGGATTCGAGATACGGAGCCAATCCCTTTTGCTCGATCGCCGTGCGGCTGGCCTGCCGCAACTCGGGAGTCAACTGGTCGAACAGCCAGTCATAGCCCACGGCGAGGGCCAGCGTCATTTCCGCCGTATCCAGAAAATGGGACGGGTTCCAATCCGGCATGTCCGCCATGGCCTTCATTTCGGCCAGCGCCCGGTCCGCATAGCGTTGGTCGCCGGTCAGGCGGAAGGCAAACCCCAGGTGCATGATGCGGTTTAGCGCCTCCTGCGAGCGCCCCAGCAGCCGCCGGCCGGTTTTGCGATAAACCACGGGGGAGGACGGCAGCATGGCTTCCGCCGTAATGCGCACCGCCTCTCCGATGGCGGCGAGCTGCGGGTCGGCGTTCATTTTTTCCCGCACGCCGGCTTCATCCCGGGCCGTCCAAAAGAGCCGGGGATGCTTGGGCGGCGGCGTCACTTTTTTCAGGATATCCTGACGCGAAGGCGGTTCGTCCCCCAACCCGGCAAAGGTTGCGGCCAGTAATGCTCCCAAAACAATCAGCCGGTGCGCCGAGACCGGCAGTACGCCAGAGACCAGTTTCATATTTAAGCCCATACGGGTACTTTGATTCGGTTTCGCCATTTAGACCAGCACTATCCGCCGGATTCCAGAAATCGAGGCGCCGTCAGAGCCAAAATAATGCAAAGGCATTAGCCCGATTCTCCCAAACCCGCTCCGAACTGTCCAATTATTGGACACTTTCCGTCCTCCGGCTTCAACTGTTATTCCGATCTCCATTTTTCGCCTAACCTCCATCATTTCAGGCATATTCATGGCTGCCCCCTGGCCGTGTACAAGGGGTGTACAAGGGATGCTCATCGGATGTCCAAGCTTAAACCCTATGTACACCCGGTGAGCATCCCTTGTACACCCCTTGTACATAGCCAGGAATGAGGGGGAGAGGACGTTATAGGGAGGTTAGTAGCGGTTAGGGATTGCGGGATTCGACTCCGGTCTGGCCGTGGGGTTGAGGGGGAAGTTAGGCGGGAAGCCTGGCGGGTTCCGGAGCGAAGGCAGTGCCTATTTCGAGCTTGCGTTTCCGGCGTTGAATCGGAACACTCCCTCGCCTGTATGGAATCTACTGTTGAGCAATTGCCGATCCTGCACACACTTTGGGCCTGGTTTGACGCAAACAAGAAGCCGGTCATCGTGGGTACGGCGATCGTTGGGGTCGCCGCCCTGATTATTTCCTTTGTGGTTTATCATCGGAACGCGACCGAGGTGGCCGCGAGCGAGGCGTTGTCGAAAGTGCCGATGGAGCATATGCGGGCGACCGGCGGCAACACCATCAGCGCCGATGCCTATTTGAAGGTAGCCGCAACCTATCCGAAGAGCGCCGCCGCCGGGCGGGCGTTGTTGCAGGCGGCGGGCATTCTGTTCACGGAAGGCAAGTATCCCGAGGCCAAGGCGCAGTTCGAGCGATTCCGCCGCGAGCATGCGGGCAGTCCGTTTATGGGGCAGGCGCTGTTGGGGATTGCGTCGTGCCTGAATGCCCAGGGCCAAAGCCGCGAGGCCATGACGGCTTACAAGGAGTTGATTGATCGCCGTCCGGGAGACAGCACTTTGGCGCAGGCCCGGTTCGCGCTGGCGCGCTTGCATGAGGCGCAGAATGAGCCGGACAAGGCGCGCTCCCTGTACGAGGAGGTTGAGCGCACGGATGCCTACGGTTCCCTGGGCGACGAATCCCGGATGCGGCTGGAGGATCTGCGGCGGAGCCATCCGAATCTCTTCGCGCCGGCGGCCGCGGCGGGGTCGAACAGCGCGCCGTTCAAGGTGGTCGCGCCCCAATGAACCTGTCCATTATCGGCACGGGTTACGTGGGGTTGGTGACCGGGGCCTGTTTTGCGGAGGTGGGTCACCGGGTGGTGTGTGTGGATAATGATGCGGCCAAGGTGCGGACGCTGCAGGCGGGCGGCATTCCCATTTACGAGCCGGGCCTGGAGGAACTGGTCGCGCGCAACCGGGACGCCGGGCGCCTGACTTTTACCACCCACACCGCGGAAGGCGTGGAGCAGTCCGACGTGGTATTCATCGCGGTCCCCACGCCGCCGCTGCCGGATGGGTCGGTGGACTTGAGCTACCTCGAAAAGGTGGCCCGCGAAATTGCGGCGGCGATGACCCGCTACAAGATCGTCGTGGATAAAAGCACCGTGCCCGTCAAGACTGGCGACAAGGTGGCCGAGACCATCAAACGCTATGGCAAGGCGAAGGTGGACTTTGATGTGGTCAGCAACCCGGAGTTCCTGCGCGAGGGGTTTGCGGTCGAGGATTTGATGCGGCCCGATCGCATCGTGATCGGGGTGCGCTCGCCGCGGCCCGTGGCGGCGCTCAAACAGATTTACGCCCCGTTCGACGCTCCCATCATCGTCACGGACATCAACTCGGCGGAGTTGATCAAGCACGCCTCCAACTCCTTCCTGGCGCTCAAGATTTCCTACGTGAACGCCCTGTCGGTGGTTTGCGAGGCGACCGGCGCCAACATCCAGGAGGTGGCCAACGGCATGGGCATGGACGCGCGCATTGGCCGGCGATTTCTGCAGGCCTCGCTGGGGTTTGGCGGAAGCTGTTTCCCGAAGGACCTCAGCGCCTTTATCAAGATCGCCGAGCAGGTCGGCTACGACTTCCGCCTGTTGAAGGAAGTTCAGCGGATCAACGCCGACCAGATGGAGCGGTTCGTGAAGAAGATCACGGACACCCTCTGGGTGCTCAAGGACAAGACCATTGGCGTGCTGGGGCTGGCCTTCAAACAGAACACCGATGATATCCGCATGTCGCCCGCCCTCGAATTGTGCCACCGCCTGCAAAAGGAGGGCGCGGCCCTGCGCGTGCATGATCCCAAAGCCATGGAAAAGGCCCGGGCCGTGCTCAAGGACGTCACTTTCGTCGCGGACATGAACGCGGTGGCCGAGGGCTGCGATGCGCTCGTGATTGCCACCGAGTGGGAGGAGTTCAAGCAACTGGATCTGGAGCGCGTCCGCCGCTCGCTCACGCATCCCATCCTGTTTGACGGCCGCAACCTGTTCGACCTGGCGGAGATGGAGCGCCTGGGCTTCATCTACAAGAGCATCGGGCGGTAAGCCGCGGCGCGCGGGCCGGAGCGGGCAAATGCGAAACGCGACTGGCCGATGACCCCCAGCGCGCCAGCCGGCGGGCGGAGTTCGCCGGGCGTTCCCGCGTCTTGCGCGCCGGCCGTCGAGGTGGCCGCCGCGCTGGTCTTCCGCGACGGCCGGCTGCTCATCACGCAGCGCCCGGCGGCGGCGCACCAGGGCGGGTTGTGGGAGTTCCCCGGGGGCAAGCGCGAGGCCGGCGAGAGCTTCGAGGACTGCCTGGCGCGCGAGTTGCGCGAGGAGCTGGGCATCGAGGTGGCGGTCGCGGAATCCGTCGCGAGCCTGACGCATGCCTACCCGGATAAGACCGTGCACCTGCGGTTCTACCGCTGCCGCTGGCTGCGGCACGAGCCGCGGCCGCTGGGCTGCGCGGCGTTTGCCTGGGTCACGGCGTCCGAACTCAGCCGCTACGCCTTTCCCGCCGCTGATGCCCGGCTGCTGGCGAAGCTGCGGGACGAGGCCGGGCTCTGGCGAACGCCGTAGGCCGGCCGGCGCCCGCCTCCCGGCTTCCGCCCTCCGTCCCCGGCGGCGGCGGGGCCGCGGCGCGGCGTTTACGTTTTCCCGTAGAACTGCTCGACGACCTGGCGGAAGTTGTTCTCGGCCACGTTGACGATGCCCATCTCGCGCCGGGCGTTTTCCTCCGAGTCGCTGGCGTGAGCGGCGTTGACCATGATGGTTTGCCCGAACTCGCGGCGGATGGAGCCGGGCGGCGCTTTGGACGGATCGGTCGGGCCGAGCACGTCGCGGATCTTGGCCACCGCTCCCACACCTTCGTAAACCAGGGCGATGCACTTCTCCGACCCGGGCTTCTCCTCCTCGCCGGGCGGACATTCGGCGGGCGAGCGCCCGGACATGAACCGCACGATGTTGTCGAACTGGTTATCGCCAAAAGACGGCCCCAGGAGGGCGCCGAGCTGCTCCTGCTGTTCGCGCGCAATCGCAAAGCCGAACTCCTTTTCGAGGGCGGCGGCGGCCTTGGCCGCCACGACATCCTTGAGCTTGGTGCGCAGGGTTTCGCGCACCGGGCCGTAGAACTGCAACGCCTGGGCCACGCTCATCCGGTGGACTTTGACCCCCACGATATACAAGCCGGTGCGGGAGAAGAAATCAATCATGTTGCCCGGCCGGCCGGTGGCGAACCGGAAGTTCTCCGGCTTGATCAGCACCAGGGTTTGCTGCGGCTTTTCCCCGGGCTGGTAGACGATGACATCCTTCAACACGCCGCCGTCGGTGTCCGCGTAATGCGCCCAGAGCTTGAGCTTCTTTTCCGCCTCGGCCAGGGTGGGCGCGGCCAGCACCGCCGGCTCAAAGTAGCGCAGTTGATCGTGTTCGTCCGTGATCAGGTCCCCATACGTGTCGCGAATGGTCTCCCCCACCCGGCGGTCCGGGCAGACATTGCCGACCACCGCCCGGGTCTTGCTGACCGCGTCCTCTCCCTGGAAGAGCAGCACCATGACGCGCCGCCGCCGGCCGGTCTTCGGGTCGGGGGCGAGGTTGCGCAATATGTAGTCGTAGATGAGCTCCTGAATGTTCCGATCCTGGGGGTCGTCCGCGGAGATGGTTTCCCGGGCGTATTCCTTGACCAGTTCCGCGCTGGGCGCGAACATGCGCGCCGCCACCAGTTCGCATCCCGTGCGGGTGATCAGCCGGGTCAGAATGCCGCCCGTGCGCGATTTGTGGAGCGAATACGGTGTAATGATGACGTAAGCAAGTTGTTGAGGCATAGAGTATTATTCGGGAGTTGAAGGATTGTCTGACGCCGGTGCGGCCGGGGCGGAGGCGGGCGCCGTGGGCGCGGCCTTGCCGCCCAGGATCTTGAACATCACGGTGCCGCAAACCGGGCAATGGCCTTTAATGGCTTTGCGTCCGTTCTTCATCGTTTCCTCGAGGGCATGGGCGATTTCGGTCTTCGCTTTGCATTTGACGCAGTATCCTTCGGGCATAAACGTTCGCTGCGGCGGCGCTTCATGCGTCGCGGCAGGAATGGCAGGCATCTTAAAGGGTTCCCGCCGCCTCCGTCAACCCGGAAAGGGCCGCGCCGCGACGGCCAATCCAGTGGCGCGGGCTCAGGCCGGCCGCCGATGCACCTTGTGGATGGCCGCCTGGTCCGTCGGCTTCACCAGCAGCTCATCAATGTTGACGTGCGGAGGGCGGCTGGCGACCCAGACGAGGATTTCGGCAATGTCCTCGGCCGTCAGCGGCTGCGTGCCGGCATAAACCTGTTGCGCGCGGGCCGCATCGCCTTTGAAGCGGACAAGGGAGAACTCGGTCTCGGCCATGCCGGGATCCACGGAGCAGACGCGGATGCCGGTGCCGTTGAGTTCGAGGCGGAGGGCGCGGGTAATCTGCCGCTCGCCGGCTTTGGCGGCGCAGTAGGCGGCGCCGCCTTCGTAGGCGACATGGCCGGCCAGGGAACCGACGTTAATGATGGTGCTGCCGGGGTTGCGCTCCATCAGCGGCAGCGCGGCGCGGGTCATGCGCAGAATGCCCAGGACGTTAATTTGCAGCATGGCCTCCCAGTCTTCATCCTTGCCCTGGGCGACGGGGTCAAGCCCGTGGGCGCCGCCGGCGTTGTTGATGAGCACATCGAGCCGGGCGTCGGCGGGCTGGCGCGGGGAGATCCGGGAGCGCGCCCAGTTGACAAAGGCCTCCACGCTGGCGGTTTGCCGGACATCCAGCACGTGGGCGTGCGCCTCCGGCGCGCCCGCTTGGCGGGCTTCCGCCGCCACCTGTTGCAGGCGTTCAAGCCGGCGCGCGCCGAGCAGCAACCGGGCGCCGTGGGCCGCAAACGCGCGCCCCGCCGCGGCCCCAAAACCGCTGGAAGCGCCGGTGATTAGAATCCATTTATCTTTAAGCGGGAACATAAAAAGCAGCGGGAATGTTCCGGCCACGCGGATGCCGGGCCCGGAGCCGGGCGCGGGCCGGGAAGTGCGGGGAGCTGGGGCCGGGTCATAACACGTTAATGCGGGCTCGTGTACCAGGCCCAGATGGCGATCAGCAGCACCGGCGCCAGGCCGCCCGCCGCGCCGCCGAGCAATTCCGCCTGGTAGGAGCCGAAGCGTTGCCCGCACCGGGGCCCCAGGAAGCCCCCGAGGAACCAGCCGGCCAGGCCGCAGATCAGAAAGCACAGAAAGCCAAGAATGGGGAAGCGGAAAACCAGGGTGAGGTTATGCGCCAGAATGGCCCGGACCCCGCCGATGGCAAACAGCCCCCCAATGGAGCCCACGATGGCGCCAATCATGGCGCTCAGACTGTATCCTTCCATCGGGGGCTTGCTCATGTTTCGCCGCCGAGTTTTGCATAAACGGGGGAGAAAGGCAAAGACAGAATGCGGTTGTCGGTTTGCCCGCGACCGGGTTTAATAGGCGGCCTATGACAAAACCATCGCGCAGCATGAATCTCCTTCTCCGGTGTTTTGCTTTTTCCCTGCTCCTGAGCTTGAGCGCGGGCCAGGGCGCGCCGCCGCCCGCGGGCGTCGCGCCGTCGTTTGACCCCGGGAAACTGGCGGAAATGGATGCCGCCATCGAGCAGGCGATTGCCGATAAGAAATGCCCGGGCGGCGTTTTATGGCTGGAGCATCGCGGCGCGAGCTATCACAAAGCCTATGGCCGGCGCGCGCTGGTGCCCGCCCCGGAGCCGATGTCCGAGGACACCATCTTTGACGCCGCGTCGCTGACGAAAGTCGTGGCCTGCACCCCCGCGGTGATGCTGCTGGTGGAGCGGGGGCAAGTGAACCTGGACGCGACGGTGCAGACCTATCTCCCCGAGTTCAAGGGCCAGGGCAAGGAAGCCATCACCGTGCGGCAACTGATGACCCATACTTCCGGGCTGCGCGGCGACATCGAGACGAAGACCGATTGGCACGGGCAGCAGACGGCCATCCAAAAGGCCTGCGCGGAGAAATTGCTGAGCACGCCCGGCACCGCCTTTTGCTACAGCGACATCAACTTCTTCCTGCTGGGCGAAATCGTGCAGCGGGTCAGCCGCCAGCCGCTGGAGAAGTTTGTGGCCCAGGAGATCTACCGGCGCCTGAAGATGGCGGATACGGGGTTTCTGCCGCCCGCCGCCAGCCTGGGCCGGGTGGCGCCCACCGAAGTGGTGGCGGGGCGTCCCTACCGGGGGGTGGTGCATGATCCGACCGCGCGCAAGATGGGCGGCGTGGCCGGCCACGCCGGCCTGTTCACCACGGCGGCAGACCTGGCCCGCTATGCCCGGATGCTCCTCAACCGGGGTTCCCTCGGGGGGGCGCGCCTCTTCAAACCCGAAACGGTGGACCTGATGACCCGCGTTCAGACGCCCGCGTCGGTGCCCGCGCGGCGGGGGTTGGGTTGGGATATTGATTCGGGCTTCAGTGGGCCGCGGGGAAAACTCTTCCCCCTTGGCTCCTATGGCCATACCGGCTGGACCGGCACGTCGCTCTGGATTGATCCATTCTCCCAGACTTTTCTCATCTTTCTGTCGAACCGCAACCACCCCAGCGAGAGCGGCAATGTGGGCGCCCTGCGGGCCAAGCTGGGCACTTTGGCGGCGGAGGCGATTCGGGATTTCAACTTTGCCTATGTGCCGGGCGCGCTGGCGGCCGCATCGCCGCCGGAAGCGCCCGCGGCGCGGCGTGAGGCCCGGCCGACCCAGCTCAAAACGCTGAACGGCATTGACGTGCTCGTGCGGCAGAAGTTTGCCCCGCTCAAGGGGCTGCGCCTCGGCTTGATCACCAACCACACCGGCGAAGACCGGGATCGCAACCCGACCATTGACCTGCTCAAGAATGCCGAAGGAGTCCAGCTCAAGGCCCTCTTTTGCCCCGAGCACGGCATCCGGGGCACGGCGGACGAAAAGCTGGGGGACGACGTGGACGCCAAGACCGGGCTGCCGATTTACAGCCTTTATGGCCAGCGCTCGAAGCCGACCCCCGAGCAGCTCCGGGACCTGGACGCCCTCGTTTTCGACATCCAGGACATCGGCTGCCGCTTCTACACCTACTCCGCCACCATGGGCCTGACGCTGGAAGCGGCCGGCGAGAACGGCAAGAAGTATTTCGTGCTGGACCGCGTCAATCCCATTACCGGCACCATCATTGACGGCCCCGTGCGCATGGGGAAGGGGACTTTCATCGCCCATCATGAGGTGCCGCTGCGCTACGCCATGACGACGGGCGAACTGGCGCGCATGTACAACCGCGAGCACCGATGCAACGCCGACCTCACCGTCATCCAGGTCGAAGGCTGGCAGCGCGAGGCGTGGTTCGACCAGACGGGCCTGCCCTGGACCAATCCCTCCCCCAATATGCGCACCCTCAACCAGGCGATCCTCTACCCCGGCATCGGCCTGCTGGAAAGCGCCCTGTCGGTGGGGCGGGGGACCGATACGCCCTTTGAAATCGTGGGCGCGCCCTACATTAACGATCGCCAACTGGCGGAGGAACTGAACGGCGCCGGCCTGGCCGGCGTGCGCTTCGTGCCCGTCCAGTTTACGCCCAATTACAGCGTACACAAAGACAAGCTCTGCAAGGGCGTTCATATTCTCCTGACCGATCGGGAGCATTGCCGCGTTGTGGACGTGGGGCTGGTAATCGCCCAAACCCTCTACCGGCTCTATCCCCGGGATTTCAATCCGGACAAAATCAGCCACCTGCTGGTGCATCCGCCCACGCTGGAGGCCGTCAAGGCCAACAAGCCCCTCGACGAAATCCACGCCCTGTGGCAGAAAGACCTCGATCAATTCCTCCAGCGGCGCGCGCAATACCTGATTTATTGAAATCCACCGCCCGGCGCCATCCGCCACCCAAACCTGCGGCCGGGCGGCGCGCCGCTGGCTGACCGCGCCGGGGACGCTCCGGCTTCCGTCCGCTGGCCCGGCGGCGTCCGCCGGGCGGCTCCGGGATAACGGTGGGCAGATCCCCGGCGGATCCCGGGCGCTGCCGGGCCGCCGACTTTCGGCTTGGCCCCGGCGCGAGAGGTTTTACACTGGGCCGCACTATGCGACCTGACAATCAAGTGACCCGCCGCGAGTTTATTGCCTCCACTTCCATGTTGCTGGCCGCCAGCCAGCTCGGCATGGCGCAGACGACCAACCGTGAACCCGATGCCCTTGCGCTCGAGGGCGGCGTCAAGGCCGTCCCCCGGGCGCTGCCCCGGCCCAAGCGCTGGGGCGAGCCGGAGCTGCAGCAGCTCAGCGCCGCCGTCAAGCAGGACTCCCTTTACTACTGGCGAAACCAGCAGACGCAGTTGTTCACGGAGCGATTCCAAGCCATTTACGGGCATAAATACGTGCAGCCCTGCTCCTCGGGCAGCGCGGCGCTGCATATCGCGGTGGCCGCCGCCGGCATTGCGCCCGGCGACGAGGTCATCACCTCGGGCATCACGGATATCGGAACCGTCATCGGCGTCCTCTTTCAACAAGCCGTGCCCGTCTTCGCCGACCTCGAACCGCAGACCGGCTGTCTCGACCCGGCGGACGTCGCGCGCAAAATCACCCCCCGCACGAAGGCCATCATCACCGTGCATCTTGCCGGCAACCCGAGCCGCCTGGCCGAGTTGAAAGAGATCGCCGATCAACACAAGCTGATCCTGATCGAAGATTGCGCCCAGGCGTGGGGCGCGCGCTACCGCGGCCAGCCGATTTCCCGCGTGGGCCAGATCAGTTGCTTCTCGCTGCAGGATTCCAAGCATATCGGCTGCGGCGATGGCGGGGTGGTGACGACCAGCCACGAGCAATTCGGCCCGCTGCTGATCAAGTTCGGCGACAAGGGAACCAACCGGCTGAACCCCAAAGACTCCAGCACGGCGCTGGGCGCCAACTACCGCATCACGGAGCTGCAAATGGCGTTTGCGGCGGCCCAGATCACCCGGCTGGAAAACATCGCCGCGCAGCGCGCCAAACTGGGAAACCTGCTGACGGCGGAGCTGGCGGGCGTCCCCGGCATCCTGACGCATAAAGTCCACCCGGAGGACCGCTGCGTGTACTGGTTCTACCTGGCGCGCCTGGTGCCCGAGAAGCTGCGCTGCGACCGCGCGACCTTCGTCAAGGCGCTGGCGGCCGAGGGCGCTCCGTTCTCGGCGGGCTATATTTCGGTCCCGCTCTACGGCCTGCCGATGTTCCAGAACCACTCCTTTTTTGCCGGGCGCTGGCCGGCCAGGGAATGCGGCCTGACGCAAATGGATTATACCCGGGTGCGGTGCCCGGAAACCGAGGCGATCCTCAAGACGTGCGTCCGGTTCGGCGTGAACGAAGCCATGACCGAAGACGACATTCGCGCGGTCGCAAAAGCCGTCCGCAAGGTGGCGAAGCATTACGCGGCCTGACCCCTTCCCCGCCCGACCCCTAACCTTATGCACACCGCCTGCTCCCGTTTCCTTTCCGCCGCCGCCTTGTTCTGCGCCCTCGGCCTGGCCGGGCTGGGCGCTCCGCCCGGCGCCGCTCCCGCCGGGGCCGCGCCGGTGAAGCTTATCTTCGACACCGACATCGGCAATGACGTGGACGACGTGCTGGCGCTGTCGGTGATCCATGCGCTGCAGAGCCGCGGGGAGTGCGAGCTGCTCGCCGTCACGATCACCAAGCCCGACGAACTGGCCGGGCCGTTCGTGGACGCCGTGAACCGCTTTTACCGCCGGCCCGGCATCCCCATCGGCCATACCCGCGCCGCGCTCACCAACAGCCCCAGCAAGTTCCTCCCGCTGGCGGAGGTCAAAGACGGCCGGAAACTGCGCTACCCGCGCCGCCTCAAACGCAGCTCGGACGCGCCGGAAGCCACGCAGCTCCTGCGCCGGGTCCTCAGCCGCCAGCCCGACCGCTCCGTCGTGCTCGTCCAGGTCGGCTACTTCTCCAACCTGGCCGCCCTGCTCGACACGCCGGGCGACGCGGCCTCGCCGCTGAACGGGCGCGACCTGGTGGCGCAAAAAGTCAAGCTGCTCTCGGTCATGGCCGGTTCCTTCCGAACCACCCATCACGACCGCGAATACAACGTCATCCAGGACCTGCCCGCGGCGAAGCGCCTCGTCCCGCGCTGGCCGACGCCGGTGATCTGGAGCGGATTCGAGATTGGGATCGCCGTGCCGTACCCGGCGGCAAGCATCGAGCGCGACTACCGCTACACGCCGCACCACCCCGCGGCGGAGGCCTACTATCGCTATAACCCGCCCCCGCATGAACGCCCCACCTGGGACCTGACCAGCGTGCTGTACGCCGTCCGGCCGGACCGCGGCTATTTCGACCTCTCGGCTCCCGGGCAGGTGACGGTGGAGGCAGACGGCTTCACCCGTTTCAACCCCACGCCGGGCGGGCGCGATCGCTACCTGATCCTCACCCCGGCCCAGGCGGTGCGCGTCAAAGAAGCCCTCGTTCAGCTCGCCAGCCAGCCGCCGGATAAATAGCCCCCGGTGCCGCCCCCGCTCCCGCACGAAAACTCCCGGCATGATCCAAATCAGACAGTCCCGAGGCGCGGGCCGGCCGCCCCGGCGAAGCCCCGCCCCCCGGCGAATGAATACGCCCCGCCCGGAACGAGTCAAATGCCTATGACCGGCCAGGCAATGAAGCCGGGCTGGCCCACGCAGGCAATGAAGAACTGGATTTGCAGGAGACTTGATTGGGGACTGGCGATGGGCATGTTGCTGCTCGCGCTCGGATGCGTGCGGCCGGCGGCCAGCCAGGAGTCGCAGACAACCGTCATCCCCGCCCCCGACACCAACGCGACTGAGGCGCAAGCCTCCCTGGAACAGGGGGATGAACTGGCAAACGGCGACGAGGTGGCCGACCTCGCCGAGGCCGAGGCCACCCCGATCCCCGCGGACCGGCCCGCGCCCGCCGGCCTGAAGCTGAGCGCCCCTGCCGCCGAGGTCATCAAACTAGCGGAATCAGGCACGGAGGAAGGCGTGCTGCTGGCCTTCGTCACCAACTCGAGTGCTCCCTTCAACCTGGGCGCCGATGAGATTATCTATATGAACGACATCGGCGTCTCGAGCGAGGTTGTGGCCGCCATGATTCAGCGGGATCAGGCGCTCGGCGGCGGCCCGGCCAGCGTCGAGCCGGCCCCAGCCGCGCCGGTCGCGGAGGAACCGGAGCTGTACGCGCCGCAGCCGGCCGAGTCCTCCGCCGTGGCGGAAGCCCCACCCGCCGCGCCGCCGCCGCCCGCCGAGACGGTCAGCTACCCGGTTTTTTACAATTCCCTGTCGCCGTATGGCACCTGGATAGACGTCGCCGGCTGGGGCCCGTGCTGGCGGCCGACCGTGGTCGTCGCCAACCCGGGCTGGCGTCCATACTGTGATGGCGGGCGCTGGATCTACAGCGATTGCGGGTGGTACTGGCTCTCGGATTACACCTGGGGTTGGGCGCCCTTCCATTACGGCCGCTGGTTCCGGCACCACCGCATGGGGTGGTGCTGGGCGCCGGACACGGTTTGGGGGCCATCCTGGGTATCCTGGCGGCACACGGCAACCCACTGCGGCTGGGCGCCGCTGCCTCCCGGAGCCTCGTTCACCTACGGACACGGGCTTGCCTATCGGGGCCGCACCGTCAGCAGCAGCTTTAGTTTTGGCCTGGGCGTCAGCTCCTTCACCTTTGTGGAAACAACCCACTTCCACTCCCGCCACCTGAATCGGCATGTTCTGCCGCCGACGCATGCCCGCCACGTCTTTCACCAGGCGCCACCGTCCACGCCTATCGTGATGAACCACGGGCGCGTCATGAACCACGGGATTCCCCCCGCGCGGATCACCCAGGCAACGCGCACGGAAATTCACACGGTCACCCTCCAGCCCACCCGCCATGCCCCGGGCCGAAACACTCGCGGGGAACGGCTCGATGGCAATCAACGGACGCTGGCGGTCTTTCGGCCCGAGTTTCCGGCGTCAACGGGAACCAGCCGCGGACCCGGCGCCCCCGCCCTCCGTAGCACCCCCCGCGAAGGCGGGTCTTTGCGGACGGGATTCCACGAAGGGAGCCGCGCGCCAGTGGCGGCTTCGGGCGCGCCGTCCGTGCTGCCGGAACGGAAACCGCCGTCCGTGCGGAGCTCTGCGCCCGCCGGGTCGAGCCTCTCCACTCCTTCCCCGATCGGAACGCCTCGCCCCGACGCGTCCTTCACGCACTCCTCCAGTTCACGAACGCTTCCCGCGCCAAACAGCGCCGCCCCGAGCCGGAATCCAGACCCCAAACCAGCCCCGCCGCTGAGTTCGTCCCCCGGGGATCGGCCCCTGCGGAATGTCCCCGCCAGCAGCGGCAGCACGGTCAGCCGGGAAGCTCCGCGCCCGGCCGCAACTTTTTCCGGCCGAAACGAATCCCGCCCGACCACGCCGGTGATCCCGCCTGCTTCTTCCCTGAACCAGGCGGTGCGATCGCTGGCGGTCCCTTCGCAACGGGATCCCCTGCCGCACTCCGCGACAACCCCGCGGACGCCGCGCGTGACAACGTCGTCCGGGTCAACTTCCGCCCGTACCATTCCGCCTCCGTCTGCGCTGCGCTCCGGGGATTCACCGGCGCGGAGCACGCCGTCGCGGTCGGGGACTGTCCCCAGCTCCCCAACCCCAGCCCCGACGCGCCCCAGCACGCCAACGGTAACTGCGCCGCGCAGCACGCCGGCTCCGCCCCCCGCCATCGTCCGCAGCGCGCCCGCGCCGTCCTTCACGCCCGCCCCGGCTCGCCCGGCCTCTCCGCCGGCAACGCCTTTTACCGCACGGACCCCGTCAATGGAATCCCGTCCAACTCGCAGCACCCCGGCCCCAACCTTCACTCCACAGATGTCGCGTCCGGCTTCCCCGCCGGCAGCGGCCTCCGTTTCGCGCGCCCCGGCGACGGTATCCCGTCCAACCCAGAGTGCCCAGGCCCAGACCTTCACGCCTCAGCCAGCACGCTCATTTTCGCCGCCACCAACGTCCTCCGGCCAGCGGGCCCCGGCGGTGCAATCTCAGCCTTCCCGCCCGGCGTCTTCGTCGTCATCCTGGCAAAGCCCCTCTTCATCGGCTAGGCGGGGACGATAAGAACCGGGCGCATTTCGCCACAATCACCACGACCGAACTGTGCCAAAATGGCACACTGATTACCGGTTGCCGAAAACAGCCAAGCAACGCGGCGACCCTCGCTGAAAAGGGCACCCATTTAGGGCTGGATTGAAGCTCGCGCCTGCGAAAGCTCCCACCCCGAAACGGCGTCCCAAACTGTCCAATTATTGGACACTTTCCCAGATACCAGCTTTGGCAACTCTATTTCGTCTCGCCTCAGCCTCCAAGTCACTTTAGTCCACTTTAGCCCGTAAATAGCTCAAAAATAGCTAACAATACGCCGTGTACAAGGGGTGTACATCGGATGCTCATCGGATGATCATGGTATTTTCCGTTGTTCACCCGGTGAGCATCCGATGTACACCCCTTGTACACGACGTATTAGGGCGGGAGAATCAGGGAGAATGGCTGGAAAAGATGGAGGGAATCGGGGATTCGTGGGTTGGGAGGTTTGGCGGCTGGGGAGGGAGAACCAGGGGCTGGTTTTCGTTTTTATGGGGTGCCGGGAGGGCAGGGCGATAGAGCCTTATGGCAGGAGCTGAACTGTGCCAAATTGGCACAGTCGGGATGGGGTATAGAAAAGTTTGTTGGAGCCCGCGAAACCCGGGGAGTTGTGGTTTGGCAAAGCCGGGTGGGAGTCAGGGTGCGGAGGATGGCCGCGAGGGAGGTTTGCGGAGAATGACGGCGTTCCTTTTGTGCTTTTGCCCCTCGACGGACAGTGGCAATATGGCGCGGATGGGCATTACCCCACAGCAGTTCCGGCAAATGCAGGAGCGCGTCGGCCGCCCCCGGCGCGCGGCCCGGGCTATGCCGGAGGGGATGGCGCCCGCGCGTGTCAAGGTTGGCCAGGTTATTCTGGGTTTGGATCCGTCGCTGCGCGGCACGGGTTATGGGGTTATCAAGCTGGCCCGGCCCTTTCCGCAGACGCTGGCGCAGGGCGTGATTGCCTGTCCGGCGAGTTGGGCGCGTTCCCGTTGTCTGGTGGAAATCGCGCAAACCTTGCGCGCGGTGTTGCGCCGGCATCCGCCCGCGGTATGCGCGGTCGAGGGATTGTTTTACGCGCAGAACTTGCGGACGGCGCTGATCATGGGGGAAGCCCGCGGCGCGGCGTTGGCGGTGGTGGCCGAGGCGGGGCTGGAGATTTACGAGTTGGCGCCGCGCAAGGTGAAGCAGGCCATCGTCGGTTATGGCGCGGCGCAGAAGCTGGCGGTGGCGAAGATGGTGCAACGGATGTTATGCCTGCCGGAAACGCCCGCGCCGGATGCGGCGGACGCGCTGGCGCTGGCACTGGCGCTGGCGGCGGCGCCGGCCGGCCGTTTTCAAGCCGCTCCCCGCGTATGATTGCTTTTCTTCGAGGACAACTGATCGAGGCGCTGCCCACCCAGGTGACGGTCGAGGTCAATGGCGTCGGTTACGAAGCGCTGATTCCGCTTTCCTCTTATGACCACCTGCCGGCGCCCGGCCAGGAGGTAAAGCTGCTGACGCACCTGGTGGTGCGCGAGGACGCGCATGTTCTCTATGGTTTCATGACCGCCGCCGAGCGCGAGCTGTTTCGCCTGCTGATCAACACCGTCAGCGGCATCGGCCCCAAGATCGCGCTCAACGTGCTGAGCGGGATGAATCCCACGGCCTTCCGCGGCGCGGTGGCCAACGGGGACGTGAAGTCGCTGTCGCAGATTTCGGGGGTGGGCCGGAAGACGGCGGAGCGCATCGTGGTGGAGTTGAAGGACAAGATCGGCGCCGCCGGGGCCTGGGAGGCGGCCAGCGCCCAGCGCGCGCTCTCGCCGGCGGATCAGCGGGTCAACGATGCGGTGCTCGCCCTGATGGCACTGGGGTTCAAGCAAATCGAGGCGCACGATTCCGTCCGCAAGGCGCAGGCGGCGCTGGGCGCCCAGGCGACCGTCGAGGATCTCGTCCGGTCCTGCCTGAAAAAGGGAGCGTGATGGTTGCGGCCAGCCGTGCATCCCCGCCGGTGAAGCCAGCGGGGGGAGGGCGCCGGCGCCGGAGCGGCGGCGTGGTGGTGCCGAATGCGCCGCGCTGGCATCAGCGGCTGGGGGCGTGGCTGATCTTTGCGCTGGTGCGCGCGGTTTCGGCGACGGTGCGCTACCGGCTGACGGATCGCTCCGCGTATTATGATCATGGCCCGGCCGGGCCGGCCATCTATTGCGTCTGGCATAATCGCCTGGCGCTGTGCCTGACGTCTTATTACCGCTACGTGAAGCCGCGCAGCCGCGCGCCGGGGCTGGCCGCGCTGGTCAGCGCCAGCCGGGACGGCGCGTTGCTGGCCGCCATTCTCGAGTGCTTCGGCGTGCAACCGGTGCGGGGGTCTTCCAGCCGCCGCGGGCCGCAAGCCCTCCTGGAACTTTCCGGCTGGGCCGAGCGCGGCTACGACCTGGCCATCACGCCCGATGGGCCGCGCGGGCCGCGTTATGTTGTGCAGGAGGGGGTGATCGGGTTGGCGCAGGTCACCGGCCTGCCGATCGTGCCGGCCTCCTATCGTCTGGGCTGGAAGGTCCGGCTCCGGAGCTGGGACGGCTTTCAGGTTCCCCTGCCGTTCTCGCGCTGCGACGTGGTGACCGGTGCGTTGGTGTGCGTGCCGCGCGACGCTTCGGAGGCGGAGCGCGAGGCGCTGCGGCAGGGGCTTGAGCGGACGCTGCGGGAGCTGGGGGGGGATTGAGCGGCGGGGCCGGCCCGGGGCGGATGTTTCCGCCGCCGTCCGCGCCGGGGCATGGCTGGCTCAGGTGGCAGCGCCGAAGAGCTGGAACAGCCGCATCAGCCCATAGGCGACCAGGCCGGTGGCGGGCAGGGTCAGGAACCAGGTCCAGATGATGCTTTCGACGATGTGCCAGCGGATGGCCTTGTAGTTGCGCGCCGCGCCGACGCCCATGATCGCCGTTGAGACGACGTGCGTCGTCGAGACGGGCATGCCCATCACCGCGGCGCTCAGCAGCACGGAGGCGGAGGTGGTGTCGGCGGTAAAGCCGTTGACGGGCAGGAGGCGGGAGACTTTGCGGCCGAGGGTTTTGATGATGCGCCGGCCGCCGGTGGCGGTGCCCGCCGCCAGGGTAAGGGCGCAGGTGATCTTCACCCAGAGGGGCACCGTGAACTCGGGGGTGCGCAGGAACTGGAGCCAGCCGGGCAGGTGGGACAGTTCGTCCATGCGGGTGGCGGAGAAGAGGGCGAGCGCGATGATGCCCATGGTTTTTTGGGCGTCATTGCAGCCGTGGCTGAAGCCGAGGAACGCGGCGCTCAGGATCTGGAGTTTGCTGAACACGCGGTTGGTCACCGAAGGCCGGCTGCGGGCGAGCAGGGCATAGAGCAGGGACATCAGGAAGAAGCCGAGGATGAATCCCAGGAGGGGCGAGCTGAACATGGGGATGATGACCTTGTAGAGCAGGCCGCCCCAGGCGTACCAGGGTTTGCCCGCGACCGGGGCCGACCAGATGACGACCCCCCAGTCGCCGCCGGCGGAGGCGATGGCCGAGCCGACCAGCCCGCCAATCAGCGCGTGACTCGAACTGGAGGGCAGGCCCAGCCGCCAGGTCAGCAGGTTCCAGAGGATCGCCCCGCCCAGGCCGCATACCAGCGTCACGCTGGTGACGCAATGCGCGTCCACCAACCCCTGGCCCACGGTGGTCGCCACGGCCGTGCCGGCCAGCGCGCCGCAGAGGTCGGTGACCGCCGCGAGCATGATGGCGCGCGAGGGGGTCAGGGCCCGGGTGCCGACGACGGCGGCCACCGAGTTGGCCGTGTCGTGAAAGCCATTGATGTACTCGAAGACGAGTGCCACGACAATGACTGTCAGCAGCAACGTCATGACGGTTCAGGAATGCTTCAGGGCGATATGGGCGATGACATTGCCGGCGTCGCGGCAGCGGTCGATCCCTTTTTCCAGCAGTTCGTAGAGGTCCTTCAAGGCGATGACTTGCAGGGCTTCGCGCTGGCCGCTGAAGAGTTCCCGGTAGAGGGTCATCATGTGGCTGTCGGCCTGGCTTTCGAGCGCCTGGAGCTGGTCATTGAGGTTTTTGACTTTATCCAGGTCCATGCCGTGGCGCAGCGAGCGGACCAGTTCGAGCACCACGTCGGTGGCCTGTTGCAGCAATTGGATTTGCGTGGTGAAATCCACGCCGCGCACGTATTGGGGCGCCACCCAGACGCGCGTGGTGAACTTGTCCACCATCTTGGGGATTTTATACAGCGCGCTGGAGAGTTCCTCGATGTCCTCGCGTTCCAGCGTGGTGATGAAGGTGGTATAGACGGCGTTGCTGATTTGGTTCGTGATTTCCTTGTCCTTCTTGCGGGTGTAGGCGAATTCGTCGAAGGCCTGCGGCTGATCCAGCGTCTGGCTCAACTGGACGAGCGCTGCGACGCTGGCGCGGGCCGCCTCGGCACTGGCTTCCAGGAGCTTAAAGAACTTGTCTTCTTTGCCGAAGAGCTTTTGGAGCGAAAACATACGGGAGGTATTACTACCTGAGCGGCGGAGAAGCGCACGCAAAAAAAGCTGGCAGCCATGGCGGCATCCCGGGGCGCGGCGGGCGTCCAGGGTGGTTTTCCGTTGACGGCGGGCGGGGGTTCTGGCTTGTTGCGGGACAATGTCTGCTCATGCCACTGATTTACCGGCTCCCCACGCCGTTAGCCGCCGTGCGTTTCTCCGGCTGGCCGGGGCGGCGGGCCTGGGGGCGACTTTCCTGGCGCGTGATTTGATCGCCCGTCCGCCGTCCCGCCTGCTGGGCCATGCCAGTTTTGGGGCGGCCGGCATGGCGTGGTCGGATATTCAGCAACTGGTCCGGACGGGGCAGGTCCGGCTGGAGGCTGTGGCCGAGGTGGATTTGAAGCGGGCGGCGGCGGTTCGAAAGGCGTTTCCGCAGGCCAGGATTTACCAGGATTGGCGCAAGTTGCTGGATCGCGAGGCCCGGCATATTGACTCGGTCAGCGTCTCCACGCCCGACCACATGCACGCGCCGATGGCGATGAGCGCGTTGCAGTTGGGCAAAAACGTTTATTGCCAGAAGCCATTGACGCATGATCTCTGGGAGGCGCGGAAGCTGGCTGAATATGCCGGCGCCCGGCGGGTGGTGACCCAAATGGGCATCCAGATTCATGCGACCAGTTTTTATCGCATGGCCGCCACGCTGGCGCGGGCGGGCGCCATTGGCCGGATCAAGGAAGTCCACTGCTGGAACAGCGGCTCCTGGGGCGATGCCGCGGCCCGGCCGGACACGGTGGACCCGGTCCCGGAGGAGTTCGATTGGGATCTGTGGCTCGGGGTTTGCGCCCGGCGCCCGTTTATCGGCAAGGAGTATTACCATCCCTTTTACTGGCGCCGGCGGCTGGACTTTGGCACCGGCACGCTGGGGGACATGGGATGCCATTTGCTGGACCCGGTCTTCATGGCCCTGGGGCTGGGCGCGCCCAACTCCGTGCGCTCCGAGGGCGTGCCGCCCAACGCATGGAATTGGCCCGTGGACGCGCAGGTGCATTATGTCTTTCCCGGCACCGCCTATACCGCCGACCCCACCTTGCCGCTGACGTGGTATGACGGGGCCCGCAAACCGCCCCCGGAGGTCCGCGCCTTGCTGGAGGGCGACGACTTGCCGGGCACCGGCTCCCTGTGGGTGGGGACGCAGGGCGTGTTGGTGCTGCCGCATGTGGCCCGGCCGATGCTTTACCCGGACGCAAAGTTCAAGGACCTGAAGCTGCCGGAGATAACGGAGAAGAATCATTGGGGCGAATACGTGGACGCCTGCCGGGGGCAGGGCCGGACGACCGCCGGGTTCAATTATTCGGGGCCGCTGACCGAGGCTGTCCTGCTGGGCACGATCGCACTGCGTTTTCCGCAGGCCACCCTCCATTGGGATTCGCGCCGGCTGGCTTTTGCGGAACCGGGAGCCAACCCGTTTATTCGGCGGGCCTACCGGGCCGGCTGGTCAGTCCGGGGGCTGGGCTGATTCTGGCGCCGCCGCGCAGGGTTTTGGCCGGAGGCCGCGGGGGGTCGGAGGGCGGGGGGATGTTCCGGCGTCGCGCGGGGTTGATCCGGCGCCGCCCGAAAAGGCGAGAGCCCCGGGCGGGGCTCTCGTTCACGGAGGCGCAAGTGAAAGCGGGCGTTTTGCCCGCGGGAAGCTACTGCGGCGGTTGCTCAGCCATTATCTTCGCGGGCTGATTTGCTTTCGTCCACGACCATGTAGCGGCTGCCGCCGTTGCTCCAGACGCGCAGCATTGTGACTTTGCTGCGGGGGCGCTCGGTCAGGCGCACGGCTTCCTCGGCCGTTTTGACCGGAGTGCGGTTAATCTCCTGGATGACGTCGCCGGGTTTGAGGCCGGCTTCGGCTGCGGCGGAATCCGGTTCGAGGTCGGTGACAATCACACCCTTTACGCTTTCCGGGATATCAAATTGCCGTCGTGCCCGAGCGTCCAGGTCGCTAACGGTCACGCCATTGAGGGTGCCGTTGTCGGCGTCGCTCGAACGGCTGGATTGCGCGAGTTTCGGATCGTCGGGCAAGTCCCGGACGGTCACTTCGAGGTTCTTGTTGACGCCGTCGCGCAGGATTTTCACGGGCACCCGGGAGCCGGGCTTGGTTTCGCCAACGGTGAGTTTAAGGTGCCGGCTGTCGCGGACTTTTTTGCCGTTGTATTCGATGACCACGTCGCCGTTCTTCAGGCCCGCCTTGTCAGCCGGGCCTCCGGAAACGACGTCGTCGATGAGCGCGCCGTTGGCATCCGGGAGCTTGAACGCTTTGGCCAGCGACGGGGTGACATCCTGAATCATGATGCCCAGGTAGCCGCGGCTGACATGGCCGTATTTGACCAGGCTGTCCATGACGTTGCGGGCGAGATTCGAGGGGATGGCAAAGCCAATGCCCTGGTTGCCGCCGGAGCGGCTGTAGATGGCGGTATTGATGCCGATGAGCCGGCCCTCCACGTCCACCAGCGCGCCGCCGGAATTGCCCGGGTTGATGGCCGCATCGGTCTGGATGAAGTCCTCGTATTCTTCGATGCCGAGGTTGCCCCGGCCCGTGGCGCTGACAATGCCGGTGGTGACGGTTTGGCCCACGCCGAAGGGATTGCCGATGGCCAGCACAAGGTCGCCCACCTCGACTTTATCGCTGCTGGCCATTGGCACAAAAGGCAGGTCTTGCGCCTCCACTTTGATAACGGCGATATCCGACTTCGGGTCCCGCCCGATTACTTTGGCCGTCAGCTCCCGGCGGTCTTGCAGCGTGACTTTCACCTCGTCGGCGCCGTCCACCACGTGGTTATTGGTGAGAATATAGCCATCTTTGGTGATAATCACACCGGAGCCCAGCCCGAATTGGCGCGGGATGCGGAACTGCCGGCCGGGCGCCGGGTTGGGAGACGGGTTGCCAAAGCGATCGCCAAAGAACCGGCGCCAGAAAGGATCGTCGAAGCCGAACCAGCCGGGAGGGGAGTTTTGGGAGGCTTTCGCCGTTACGACAATTTTAACCACCGCCGGGGTGACCTTTTTGACGATGGGCGCGAAACTGATGTGGGGCCCGGCGGCGCGCGCCACGGGGGTTTCGTCCACTTCCAGCCGGGGGGCGGGCGCGGTGGCCTTGGGCGCGGCGGCGATGGCCCCTGCGACCAGGGCGGTGGCGCCCAGCGCCAGGGCCAATGATCGAATGTTTATATGAGCGATAGTCTTTTTCATAAGTGTTGCCATGTTATTATTGGTATTGATATGGTATTGGAGTGTTGGAAGCGTGACAGAAAGCTTTCGCGGGCATTACACTTTTGTAATGAAGGTTGACTGGCCCGGGCGAACGTTTCACTGTGGATTAAGGTCTGATCAGCATGGAAAACAATGAGATCATAGGGTTGGTGCCGTGGCCCGTGGCCGCCGCGACGGCCGTGTGGTTTGGCGTGATGGCATACAAGTCGGGCAAGAACTTTGTGTTGTGGGCCATTGGCGGCGCGGTGCTTGGGTTGGTGCTCACCACGCTGGTCATGGGCCTGGGGCAGGCCACTTTCATTCCCTACCACACCGGCGAGATCGCGATCTTCCGGATTAAGCTGGCGGCGGTGGCCGTCATCATCGTGGTTTGCGCGGGCTGGCTGTTTACCGGTTCCCTGCATCGGCGGCTGTCCAGCGCCTGGAAAAAGAAAGCCGCGGCACCGGAGGCGGGCGCCCGGCCGCCAGCGGCCACTCCCAAGCCGTAGCCCCGGTCCGGCCCGGGGATTTTGCCCATGCGGCCTCTGGGGTGCGGGGGCGGGAGTTGCCCGGCGTGGCGGGTTTTGCGCCGGGCGCGGCGGTTAATCCCGGAGGATTTTGACCCGGCGGTTCAGGGCTTGCAGGACGACCCAGAGGATGCGCGGATGCCGCAGGAAGAAGGGCAGCCATTTGGGATTCAGAATCCGCCGCGGCGCCTGCCATTTGAAAAAAGAGTGCAGGTTTTCGTAGGTTGATTGAACCCCGCGCTCCAGTTCCTGCGGGGTCATGCGGGCGGGCTGAAACACCGCGTTGGCCCAGCCGAATTTTTCCCGGTCAAAGGCCAGCAGGCGGCCCTGTTGCTTTAGCTGGTCATAGATCGGCGTGCCGGGGTAGGGGGTCAGGATGTAGAGCAGGGCGTCTTCCAGCCCCATTTGCTTGATGCAGGTTTCGGCGGTGGGGAAGATTCGCGAGTCCTCGTTGTCAAAGCCGAAAATGAAGAAGCCCTGCACGAGGATGCCATGCTGGTGAAAGCGGCGCACGACTTCCCGGTAGGTTTCCACCCGGTTCTGCACTACGCCCGCCCGCGCCAACGAGTCCGGGTGCACGGTTTGAAAGCCTACCTGCACGAAGAAACAGCCGGATTTTTGCATGGCGCGGAGCAGGCGCGGGTTTTTGGTGATCGTGGTGGGCGCCTGCACGGACCAGGCTTTTTTCAGGGGGGCAATCTTTTCGCAAAGCGCCAGGGCGTAGTCCTCGTCCACGAACAGGTTGTCGTCCACGAAGAATACGATGGATTGCTTCATGCCTTTGAGCTCTTCGTAAACTTTGTCGGGGGAACGGCGGCGATGCTGGTGCCAGGGGACGTGGGGCAGATAGCAGAACTTGCAGGTATGATGGCAGCCGCGGGTGGCCTGGATCATTCCGACCAGGGGATTGGGCCGGAAGAGATCCCGCCGCGGGATGGGCACATCGTCCATTACCGTGGGCTGACTTTGCTGGTAAGTGGGCTTCAGAGCGCCGGTGGCGGCATCTTTAAGCAGTTGGGGCCAGACGTATTCGGCCTCGCCGATGACAATGGCGTCGGCGTGCTGGAGGCATTCCTCCGGCATCAGGCAGGCGTGCACGCCGCCGATGACGACTTTGGCGCCCTTCTGGCGAAATCCATCCGCGAGGTCAAAGGCTCTTTGCGAGGAGAAAGTGGTGGCGGTGATTCCCACCAGGTCGAAGTCCCGGTCGTTGGGGATTTCGTCCCAGTCATGGTCCACGATCGTCACGTCGTGTCCCTCCGAAAGGGCGGCCAAAATACCGAGGTGCAGCGGCTCGAAGGAAATATGCGTCAGGAAGCGGTACACGCCGTCCTTGACGAGCCAGCGCGGCTTGAGCAGGAGAATCCGCATGACTACAGGCTCCCCAGGAAGGTATTGAGCCAGGCTTTAAAGTTGAGCAGCGTGACGCCCAGCCGGCCGTGGACGCCAAAAATGTCGCGCCAGGGACGATTTTGGGCCAGGTAATTCAGGAAGAGGCGCGTGTTGGCCGTCTGTGTTTCTTCAAGCGGGCTGCGGGTCGCGGGGGAATCGGGCTGAAAGAAGCAGGTGGGGTCTTCGGCCAGGTAGTCGCCCGTGTGGTAATAGGCCAGGGCGCGGCAGCCCCGGCAGGAATCGCCATAGCGGCAGCGCGCGCACTTGCCTCGGGCCGGACGCTCGCCGCGCAGCACACGCATGATTTCGGACTCGGCAACGATGCGGGACAAGGCCTGATCGCGCACATTGCCGCAGCAAACCGGGCTGTCCAGCAGGTGCACGCAGGGGGCCACATCCCCTTCCGCGTTGATCCCGATGAAGGTGCGCCCCGCCTGGCAGCCCAGGTTGCCCAGGCTCAGTCCGCGGCCGCCGAAGCTCAGGCGGGTCGCATCCGGCGCGGCGAAGAATGGGGTGTAGCTGACATAGCTCAGCGGATTGGCGCGCAGGGCGGGATGAATCGTGTCTCCCATATCAGCCCGGTCAAAGCATAAGTGCCGGGCGTTGGCCGCCGCGCCGCGCGGCACAAAGGGCGAGCGGATGACCGCAATCTTCCGCTCCCGCAGCCAATCCATCGTGCGCGACAACGACGCCAGGTTGCGCCGGGAGACCGTCAGCAGCACAAAAGCCGGCACGTTTTGCTCTTCGCACAGATGCAGGAGCCGCTCCAGGCGCTCCCGGTCGCCCGCGCGGCATTTTTTCTGAATGTCATCGTCCACCGAATCGAGGGAAAAACCCATCGTCAGGCGCCCGGCGGCGGCCTGTTTGAGCTTTCGCATCCGGGCCGAATCCAGGCCGCTGCCACTGGTATTGACGAAAGTATAAAGACCATTGCGGGCATTGTGCGCGATCAGTTCCAAGTGATCCGCGCGCTGCAGAATCTCGCCGCCGGAAAACGAAACGGCGCCTTTGGGGCAAAGTTCCCGGAGTTCATCGAGCACCAGGCGCTGGGCCTCGGCGGTGGACAGTTCCGGCCGGGAGGCGGGCTCCGCCGGGTCGGTCATGCAATGGGGACAGCCCTGGTCGCAGCGCCGGGTGGTCTCGAAATAACAGAGGAAAAACGCGTGCCTTCTCATCGGTTTACCGCGCAAGGCAACGCGAAGCGGGGTCGGAAACTCCGGTGCCACGGCGTTCAAGGCTCGCAAATCGCATGTCAGGAATCATCTTACCATCCGGCGGCCAAACGCCAAGGAAAAGCCAAACCGCCGCCGCGGTGTCCGCACCGCGCCAGGCGGGCCATCGCCCGCCCGGGTTTGATTTCCTGATTTTCAAACCGGCAGACCTGGCTTAAGGTTCCTCGCAACGCAATATGCTGTTGGTCATAGACAACTACGATTCGTTCACTTACAACCTCGTGCAGTATCTGGGCGAGCTGGCGGTGGAACTTCAAGTCCACCGCAACGACCAGATTTCGCTGGAGCAAGTGCGCGCTTTGACCCCGGAGCGCATCCTGATTTCACCCGGGCCCTGCTCGCCGCGCGAAGCGGGCCTGTCCAATGACATCATCCGCACGTTTGGGCCGCAGATTCCGACGCTGGGTGTCTGCCTGGGGCACCAGTGCATTGGCCATGTCTTTGGCGGCAACGTGGTTGTCAACTACCGCATGATGCATGGCAAGACCTCGCTCATTCAACATAACGGCCGGGACTTGTTTGCCGGCATGCCCAATCCCTTCGCCGCCACGCGCTATCATTCACTGGTTATCGAGCGGGGCTCCCTCCCCGACTGCCTGGAAATAACCGCCCAGACGGCTGAGGGGGAAATTATGGGCGTGCGGCACAAGCAGCACCCGATCTGGGGCGTGCAGTTTCATCCGGAAAGCATCCTGACCCAAAACGGGCGCCAAATGCTAAAGAACTTTCTGAGCCTGAAATAGGTTCGGAGAGGGTCGCCCGCGCCGCCCATCTAAAGGGCGGGTTGGCCGCGGGGATTCGGGGGACCAGCCCGGTAAACCAAAAGGCGCGGGAAGCAGTTCGTTCCCGCGCCTTGCTTCAGGGCGTTCCTCCGAACGCCTTAAGTCATTCGCGTTTATTACTCTTCACGCCGCCGGCCATAGCCGCCGCCAGTGCGAGGCGGGCGCTCCTCGCGCGGGCGTGCTTCATTGACGGTCAGTTCCCGGCCGTCCACCTCTTTTTTATGGAGTGCCTTGATGGCTGCCTCGCCCCCCTCCTTGGTCTCCATCGTCACGAATCCGAAGCCGCGAGGCCGGCCGCTGAACTTATCCTTGATGATATCCACTTCCTGGACTGTTCCGTGCGCGCCGAAAAGGTCGCGCAGTTGTTGATCGGTGGCATTGAACGATAGATTCCCCACAAACAGTTTCATACTCATTATGATTTGGCTTCTTGACTGATTGCCCTTCCGCGACCGTTCCCGACCATCGGGTTTCAAATCATCAGTGAAACAGGTTCATCTGAGGATTTACCTGGCGGCGAAATGGGCAAGTCAATCTATTTTGGGGAAATCCTAGCGGGGGTGGCGGGGGGACGCAACCGTATTTTTACCGGCGCGCCGTCCTGCCGTTTGCTCTGGTCGGCCGCTTCCATGAAGGCAATGATTTCCAGCGTTTCCTTGGGGCTAACCGGGGCCACGCCGGTTTGGAAGAACTTCATGATCGCCGCCACCAGCGGCTGGTAGCCATCAAAGGAGCCCACGGCCATTTCCCCTTTCTCGCCCCGGGCCAGGCCGCGGAAGCTCTTGTCTTCACGGTAGATGCCTTTGCGTCCCCCACGCCAGGTGCCAACGACTTCGATCAGGCCGTTGGTGGTTGTGCCGCGCTGAACGGTTTGGCAGCCCGTGCCCATCACCGTAAACAGGCTTTCCACCCCATGAATCCCATACCAGAACAGGTCCGGATGGTGTGGTTCAATCGAGCAGGGGCCGTAGGTTTCGGCATACTCGACCCGTCCAATCAGACCATTGCGTACCGCCTGCGTGTTTTTCGCAAAACGCAGCCCGGAGGAACTGAACACCGGCACCTTGGCCTTCCGAGCCAACCGGAAAATTTCCCGCGCATCCCGCAGTGAGGTGGCGATGGGCTTGTCAATATAAACCGGCTTGCGCGCCTTTAATACCGGCCGCACTTGCTCCAGGTGCGGGCGCCCGTCCACGCTCTCCAGCAGCACCACATCTACATTCTGGCATAACTCCTCAATCCGGTCGTAAATCCTCACCCCGTACTTCTCCTGCAATGTTTTGGAATAACCCTCGACGTGTTCAATGCTCGACGGGATGTCCGGGCTGCCGCCTTTGTAGGCCGCCACGACTTTGCCGCCGGAAACATGTCCCGGGGCCTGCGGATTATTAATCGTCTCGGTGAACGCGGTCACATGCGAGGTGTCGCAGCCAATAATGCCAATCCGCAAGTCCGCGCCCCGCAACGTCGCGCAGCCCAGCAGCCCCGCCATGGAAAAAGCAAGCCATCTCATACCGATAACAGTGTTGTTGTGCACAATGCCGCCAAGGATAGGGCAACTGCCGGCCAAGACCAGAACGAAATGGCGGGGCAGTTGCGTCCCCGGGGGACGCCGCGCTTACTGAGTTCGCTTCGCCTCGTGGGCGCCTTCGCCGACTGACCAAATCAGGCGGTCGGGTTTGCCCTGGCCGCCGCCGGGGAACTCGATTTGCACATCCGTTGTTTTGGCGAAGAATCGGGTCGGCGACTCGGCGAAAAGCAGGAGCTTGCGGCCGGCCAGCCGCGCCACCAGTTGGCTGCCTTCGCGCGAGATTTCGAGAGATTCATACTTGCCCGCGTAGCTATCGAGCAGCGCCGGGGACAGAGTGAGTTCTTTGCGCCCGGGCCGGCCCAGTTCGCGCACCCAGATATTGCGGAACCGCACCGGGTTGCCGTGGTCCTGCAGCGCGATGGGTTGTTTTTCCGGGTGCGGCTGGTAGGGGGCGCGGTCAATCCAATCGGTCGGGCCGGTCAGTTCGACGTTGTTCTGAATCAGCACGCCGTTGTGGAACACCGTCAGGCGAGCGGGCGAAAGCAGCTTGCCCTCGGCGTCGAAGCGCGGGGCGGTGTAGAGGATGTCGTAAGTTTGCCACTGGCCGGGCGGGCGGCAGGCATTGACCAGCGGGGGATATTGCCCATAGATGGAGCCGGCGCCGCCGTCGGCGTAGGTGGTGTTTTGGTAGGAATCGAGCACCTGGATTTCATAGCGGTTCAAGCCCAGGAAAACGCCACTGTTGCCGCGGCCCTGGCCCTGGCCTTCAGCGGGCAGCGGCGCGGCCCATTCGACATGCAGTTGGCAGTCGCCGAAGTTTTGCAGTGTGCGGATATAGCCGCTGCCCTTCACGCATTCCATGTAGCCGTCCCGCGTTATCCATTTGGTCGGGCTGCCATCCATGCTGACCCACTGCGCGAGGTCCTTGCCATCAAACAGCACCGTGGCATCCGAGGGCGGTTTGCCGGGCTGCTCTTGCGTGCTCGCGGTGGCGGGGCTGACCACCGGGGGCTGCGGGCGGTTCCGATCATGGTCAATCCAATTCGGGTCCGGCTGCGCCCGGCCGGCCGGCGCGAGCGCCAGCAGCAGAACACCGGCCAGGAGGCGGGGCAGGCGAATACCGTGAGCAGGCGGCGTAAGCGTTTTCATAAGCGAGGTTTGATTGTTCAGCTTCATCAGATGGGGCAGCGTAGCTTTCCGCCGCGCCGGATGGAAGCCTTCTTTGCGCCGTTACGCGGGGATGAGCGGCTTGGCTTTCGCGGCCTCGGGACTCAACGCGCCGCTGCGGTTGCCGTCGTTCTTGCGCGTGGCGGGCAGGGACGCAATCGCAAACACGGTGGTAAACAACCCGGTCAGCAACAGCCAACTGGCCGCGGCGGCCGTTGCGGGACTTTCCATCAGGCGCGAGGCTCCCAGGGCGACGACCGTCAGGTTGGGACAGAGCAGCAAATAGGCGCGCTGATCGCCGCCCACGCGAAGCCAGCGGCGATGCAGGACCTGGCGCACCCCCACCAGCAGCCCCGCCGCGCCGAGCGCGCTCAACCCGGTCAATGATCCCACCGTTGCCCATTCCACCCGCAGCCCCAGCGACACGAAGAAGATGGGGATTAAAAACCGCTCGCTTACCGGCGCGGCATATTCCTCCAGGCCTTTGCCCTCGTGCTCGGTCCGGCTCATGAATAATCCCAGAAAGAAGGCGGTCTTGGCCGCCGCCAGCCCCAACCGCTCGCCCGCCGCGCATACCACCAGCACCAGCAGCACCAGCAGGTGCGTCCGCCAGAGCGTCGTGCGCTCCAGGATTACCTGAAACAGTTGGCGGACATGCCGCGCGAATCGTGCCACCAGCAGCAGCGTCAGCGCGATGCCGCCCAGACGCAGCAGCATGAACCAGCTTAGCCCGGCTTCGAGCGCCGGTGCTCCCACCGCCAGCAGAATGATGGTCATGGCCTCCAATACGATCAGGATGCGCAGAATCCGGCCGCGCTCGCCTTCGGCCAGGCCCGGGTAGTTTTTCCATGCCGGGTAGCTCATGCCCACCGAGACGCCAGTCAACGCGGCGGCGGCCAGCAGGGATTCCGTCAGGCCCAACCCCGCCACCGTGGTCAGCATCAGCACCACGGGATACTGCACCAGCGCCCAGGGCACCGCAAAACTGGCCGCCGCCCGCAGTTCCCGCGGCTGCGGCAGATCAATCTCCAGCCCCACCTGGAACAGGAGCAGCAAAAACCCCACCACGCCCGCCCCGTGCAGCATCGTCTCGACGCCCGCGCTGGCCAGCGGCCCCAGCACGATGCCAAACACGACAAAGGCCGGAAACGCCAACGCGGGCCGCCCCAGCCGCCGGCAAACGTCCGGCACGGCCATGAACAGCAGCAGCAGGGCGATAATGACCTCAATATCGTTCATGCGTCAACGCAATGAAACCCGGCCCCGGCCGGGCCGGGCATCCGCCGGCGCCCGGCCTCGCCCGTCGGCGGATTAAAAATCCGCGTCGCCTTCCGCGGCCGGCGTTCGCTCACCGGGCGGCGTCGAATTCCCGCGGCAGCAACTCGTGGGTAGTGGAGATAATAAGCTCCTCAGTCCCCTCTGCCAGGCGGGTGGGGCGGTCGAAGTAGATCATGGCGTAACCGCCTTCGTAACCGCCTTCATGCCAGATGCGCTTCGAGGGGATATAGCAGGGCACGTCATTCGCGTAGGCGATCACCCACAGCCGGCTGGGGTCACATTCCCGTTTCAGTCGCAACGAGTAATCCACCACCACTTCGCCCGTCAGGAACACCATGCCCAGTTCCCGGCCGAAGTTCCAGGTCTGGACCAAGTAGGGCAGTTGGGTTGGCAGCGGCTCGCCACGGTCGAGCCGGGCCAGGTTCTTTTTCGCGTGATAGGCGATATACTGATTATTGGATTGCGCGCGCGTCATCCATTCCGCGCGTGAAGGCAGGGTGTCGAACGGCAGCGCGATGGCCCTGGCCTGGCAGGACAGCTTCTGGTGCAGGGGTTTGAGCGGTTGCTGCAAGAGCGGGTTGATTGCGTCGGCGAGGGTGCGCCCGTGCTGCTGGGCCAGTTCGAGGCCGACGCGCGGTTGCGGATTGGCATCCGCGCCGCAGCCGATTGCGACCAGCACCACCGCGCCGGGATGATCGCGTTCCAGGTATTCGCGGGCGTAGCCGGCCCAATCGCCGCAGATGCGGTTGGGCGTGTGGCCCAGCGTGGTGCAGTGGCAGGCGTAGCTGGCCAGCAGGGCGCGGATCCGGCCGGACTTATCCCGCGCCACCAGCACCGGCACATCGTGGTCCACCGGCCCGCCGGCGGTGCGGCGGTTGGCAGCGAAGCCGGCCCGGGTCTGGCCCCAGGCCAGGGTGGCCGGCTGGCGGGCTTTGAGGGCGGCCAGCGCGGCTTGCTCCAGCTTGTTGATCAGCTCGCGCGTGTAGCGGTTGATCCGCTCCTGCTCCGCCGGCGGCAGGTCCCGGCCAAAGATGTTCGGGATCGAGTTGGAGAGCATCGGCGCGGTATGCGCATGGGTCGAACACAGAACGAATCGTTCGGAGCGCAACCCGGCCTTGCGGGCCAGGCGGGCGGCCACTTCCTCCCGCACCGCCGCCGGCACGCCGACGTTGTCCACGGTCAGCAGCAGGGCGAGGTTATTTTTACCGCGGCCAATGGCCAGGGCCTGGGCGTAAATACGCTGGTCCACGCCCTCCGATTCGTTTTGGCGCGCCGCGTACCCGTTCAGCCAGATCGCGTAGTCCGGCGTAATATCCACCTGCGCGGCGCCCACGGCGTAATAGGTGTCTTTGGCCGCCAGCGCGGGCAGGGGGCAGATAAACAGCAGCAGCGCGAGCCGCCGGAGGAGTCTTAAGCGGTTCATGACAGGGATACGATGCGTCCCGTCCGGACGGATTTGGCTTCGGCTTCACAAATCTGGATGGCGCTCAGGCCGTCCTGCGCGGTGACCACCCGGGGGGCTTTGCCGCTCAGGATTGCCTGCAGCATATAGCTGATTTCCTCGGTGTAGCCATCCGAACCATCACACTTCACCACGCGCGGGGCCTTGCCGGTTTCAGTAATTCGCAAAGCTTCGGCTCCCCGGGCCAGGTCGTAATCAATCGTCGCCCGCTCGCAGAGCACCGTATAGGCCATGTTAAACCCGCCGGCCATCAGCCAGGTGCCCTCGGCATAGACCACCGGCCCGCGGTGATAGTGGTATTGGGTGACGACGTGATCAATGGAATTGCCGCCGCGCGTGACGCCGCGGGACGCGACGCTGTCGGGCCGGCCGAAAAGGAACTGCACGAAGTCAGTGTCGTGAATATGCAAATCCAACAGCGCGCCGCCGGTCAGGCTTCCGGAGCTGTAGGTCGCCTTGCTCCAGCCGGGGGTGGCTGACAGGCGCCGGAAGCTGGCGGCCTGGATTTTGCCGTAGGTCTCTTCCGTGACCACTTGCTTGAGGAAGGCCCAGCCAGGCCAGAACCGCATGCACATGGCCGGCATGAAGAACCCGCGGGCGGCTCGGGCGGCGCGCACCATGCTCCGGGCCTTCGCCGAGGTGAGGGCCAGGGGTTTTTCGCACAGCACGTGCTTGCCGGCCTTGAGCGCCGCGATGGCCTGCTGCGGATGCAGGGCCGTGGGCACGCACAGGTCCACCAATTCCACTTCGGGATCGGCCAGCAATTCCTCGAGGGTGCGATAGACCCGGAGTTGGCGGCCCAGGTCAATCGCGTCCGATCCGGTAATGTTGCCCGCCACGCCGGGCAGCACCCCGTTGACGGGGGCGCGGGCGGAATCACAGACGGCCACGATGCGGGCCGTCTTGAGCTTTTGGTAAACCTTGATATGGGTCACACCCATGAACCCAAGGCCCACGACCGCGACGTTGACTTTTCGATGGGGAGTCCGGGATGAAGTTTTCTTCATAAGAGAATCAGGGTTAAGGTTCGGCCAGGATTTTGGCGCGTAGCTGGTGGTATTCCTCGGGGGTGATCTGGTCGGCCCGGTACTGGGTCAACAGCTCGTCCAGGCGCTGTTGTTTCTCCGCGGAAATTGCCGCGCCGGGGCCTTCAATTTGCGGAAGCGCCGATGCGGCCCGGGCGGGAGCGGGTTTCCTGGCCGCGGCGGGCGCGGCGGCGGACTCCGCGGGGGCGTCCGGTGCCGGCGTCGGGGCCGGGGCCTTTGCTTTTTCTGCCTTCGGGGAAGCGATCTTCGGCGATTTGGCCTGGCGCCGGGTTGGCGGGGGAGTTTCCGGGGCGGGCGCGGGAGCCTCCGCCGGTTGCGGTTGCGACTGCAATTCGTTGAGTTTTTGCTCCAGGGCCACGCGGGCCCGGACCTGCGCCTCCGTATCTTCCGCGTAGAGCGGGAGCGCCGTCGCGCCATACGCCGCCGCGCAGGCGATCAGAAAGGATTTAGAAATCTGCATGCGGGTTCTTTTACGGCAAAACGGCGGGCGACGCAACAGGTTTCCCGCCCGGTTTTCCGGCCGGCACCAACTTTTTCCAGGCCCCGGGCCAGGGATAAAACAGGACCGAACGCAGCAGGAGCCGCCGGACCTGGCGCCGGCTGATTTTGATTCGCCGCGCGGGGTCGAGCGCATTGCCAACGCGCAACTGCGCGAGCGTCTCCCGGCCAATCAGGATCGGCCACGCGCAGGCCAGCCGCACGCGCGCGCTGCGGCGCGGCAGGGCGTTGGTATAAGCCCAGCCCGCCCGCAGGTGGTCTTCCGCGCGGTCCAGGTATGCGTGGTAGAGCGGGCGCCAGCGCGGCTCGCTATCCGGCCGCAACAGGTCTTCCGGTTTCAATCCCGCGGCCGCCAGCCGCTCGGCGGGGACATAGCAGCGCCCGCGGCGCAAATCCTCCGCCACGTCGCGCAGGATATTTACCAGTTGCAGCCCCTGGCCGAATCGCGCGCCGTTGGCCAGTAGAAAGGCGTCGTCCAGCGCCGCCCGGGGGAAAAGATGCGCGCGGCATATCCGGGTCCAGAACTCGCCGACGCAGCCGGCCACGCGGTACGTGTAATCCTCCAGCTCGGCGTCCGTGCGCAGCGCCGTCAGCGCGCCGGTCGAAGCGCCGGCAAAACGCTGCAAGTCCAGTTCCTGCCCGCTGGTGATGGTATCCAGCACCTCGCCGACGAGCTGTTGATCGGCGCGCGGCAGTTGCCGCAGCAGCGCCAGGCTCGCTTCGCCGCGCTCCAACAGAAGCCGCTCCGCCGGCGCCCCCTGCCGCTGGGCCAGGATGCCCAAATCCAGCGGCGCCGCTTCCGGGCCCCGGCCCTGAATCCGCGCGCGCAGGGCGCGCAGGGCGCCCAGGCGTTGCGCCGGCGCCACCCATTCGGTATCGGCGATGGTATCGGTCGTGCGCGCCAGCAAGTAAGCCACCCCGATGGGCTGCCGAATCCCGCCGGGCAGCACCCGCAGCGTCAGGTAAAAAGAACGCGAGACATCCCGCAGCAGGCGGGCAGGCAGTTCTGGACGCGCGGGGGCCATGGGGTTGCGGACGGGAGTTCCGGGCCGCCGCGAGGGGCGGCGGCGGCCCGCTCAGCCGGTTAACTTTCGCCACCGCGCCAACTGCCGGGCCACCTCCCGGGTTCCCGGCGTTCCCGTGAGCGAACGACGCGCCAAAGCGCGCGGCAGGTCGAACACTTCCCGCGCGTCCGCCCCGAACTTCTGTTCCACCGAGCGCAGCTCCGCCAGGCTGAGCTGATCCAGCGGTTTGCCCAGCCGTTCGGCCAGCGCGACCAGCGCGCCCACGGCGTGATGCGCCTTGCGGAAAGGCAGGCCCCGCCGGACGAGGTAATCCGCCAGGTCCGTGGCCAGCAGCGTGGGATCGCTGGCCGCCGCCCGGCACGCCGGGCGGTTGACCTGGGTGTGCGCGAGCATGGCGGCGCACAGGCGCGCGGCGGCCCGCACCGTGTCCGTCGTGTCGAAAAGCCGCTCTTTGTCTTCCTGCAAATCGCGATTATAGGTCATCGGCAGGCCCTTGAGCAGCGTCAACAACGCGACCAGGTTGCCAATCAGCCGCCCGCTTTTGCCCCGGATCAACTCCGCCACGTCGGGGTTCTTCTTCTGCGGCATCAGGGAGGAGCCGGTGGTGAAGGCATCGGCGATGCGGATAAAGTTGAACTCGCGGCTCGACCACAGGATCAGATCCTCGGCCAGCCGCGACAGGTGCACCCCCAGCAAGGCCGCCACGCTGCAGAATTCCACCGCGAAATCCCGGTCGCTGACGGCGTCCATGGAGTTTTGCGTCACGCGCGGCCGGCCCCGCGCATCCACAAACCCCAGCAGCTTCGCCACCCGCTCGCGGTTCAGCGGCAGGGTGGTCCCGGCCAGCGCGCCGCTGCCCAGGGGGCAAACGTTCGTCCGCGCCTGGCACTCCTGCAGCCGCTGGGCGTCGCGCGCGAGCATCTCCACGTAGGCCAGGAGGTGGTGCGCCAGGTAAACCGGCTGGGCCCGCTGCAAGTGGGTGTAGCCCGGGATGACCACCGTGCGCTCGCGCTGCGCCAGCCGCACCAGCGCGCGCTGGAGCTGCCGAATCTCCCCGGCCAGCGCCGCGATTTGCTCCCGCAGCCAAAGCCGCAAATCCAGCGCCACCTGGTCATTGCGCGAGCGGCCCGTATGCAGCTTGGCTCCCGCCGGGGTCCGCCGGGTCAGGGCCGCCTCAAGGTTCATGTGGACATCTTCCAGCTCCGGCTGCCAGCGGAACTTGCCCGCCGCGATTTCCCGGCGGATGGCCGCCAGCCCCCGGCGGATGGCCTGCAGCTCCCGCCGGGTCAGGCAGCCGGCCTGGCACAGCATTTGGGCGTGCGCCTCCGACCCCGCAATGTCCTGGCGCCAGAGCCGCCGGTCGAAGGAGATGGATTCCGTGAATTGCGCCACGGCCGCCGCCGGGCCGCCGGCGAATCGTCCGCTCCGCGAGACAGGTGAAGTTTGTTTGTTCATGCGCTTCGCTCGCGGTTGAATGTGCGCCGCCGCGGCGGGGATGTCACTGCCAAAAAAAGCATTGTCCCCGCCGGCTTCGTGTGGAATCGTGGGCCGCGGAACCATGAGCGAGTTCAAATTCGCGTGTCCGGTTTGCGGCCAGCATATCACGGCCGACGCCAGCGCCAGCGGCGGGCAGCTCGAGTGCCCAACTTGCTTTCGGAAGATCATCGTTCCCTCGGCGCCGGCGACCCGGGATTCCAAACTCCTCGTCTCGGCGGCCCAGGTCGCCAGTCCGCGCCCGATCCCCGCGGAGATGGCCGCCGCAGCGGGCTCGCCGCCAACGCCGCCCCGCCGGCGCGCCCTTCCCGCCCTGGGGGCCCTGTTTCTGTTGCTGGCCGCCGCGGGCGCAGCCTGGTTTTTCCTCCGCCGCCCGGCGCCACAACCCGTTCCGCCCGCTCCGCCGGTCGCGCCCCATCCGCCCGCGCCGGACCATCCGGTGATTCTCAACACCAACTACCCGGTTCCAACCCATATCCAATGGACGCTGGCGCTGGCCAACGCCGCCTTCCCAACCACGCCCGCCGCCGGGCGGATTCATGGCAGCGGGTTTCGATGCGAGCGGGCCATTTTGCGGAAGGACCTGCTGTCGTTAAGCCAGGGCAAGACCTGGCCGTGGGACCTGGGCGTCAATCTCAACCTCCACGTCCGGCGCGTGGAGGAGCTGAGCGGGCGGAGCATTGAAATCACGCCGGACCGGCCCCGCGCGCCGCACATTCTGCTGCGCTGGAAAGATGCGCAGCAGCAGCCCGCCACGGAAACCATTGCCAACGGCTACGCCCTCAAGCTGGAGTTTGGCCCGATGGCCGACGGACGCATCCCCGGCAAGATTTACCTCTGCCTGCCGGATGACGCCCAGAGCTTCGTCGCCGGAACTTTCGACGCGGAAATCCGAGCGCCCCCGCCTCCGCCGTCGCGCCCGCCGGGCCAGCCCAAAAGCTGACCCGCGCTTCAGTCCTCGACTTCCAGCGTCAGCGCGCCGGGTTCGATCCGCAGGCTTTTGAGGCCCCGGAGCAGGGGCGCGTCCGGGCGTTCTCCCAGGGCCTGGCCAAGCAGATTCTGACCTTTCAATCCCCCCAGCCACGCGTTGGGCAGGCTGAGCCCCAGGACGGTGACATCCTCCAGCATCGCGCAAGGTTCGCCCGCATGGCCCAGTGACAGCCGAAAACGGCCGCGCGCGCGCAGCACCTGGCCGCCCCCTACCGGGAAATCCGGCGGCAACCGCACGGCCAGGTAGGCCTGGATGGCGTCTTGCGCCAGTTCCAGCCGCACCGACCGCCCCAGGTCCGTGTTGGCGTTCAATAAACCGTTGATCTCCCGCTCCGTCAGCCGCAACGTCCGGGCGCCCGGCTCATAGCGCCGTTCCTGCGGCGCGCGCGCCTCCGCGCTCGCGGCGGGATCAGCGGCGGGCGCCGGGCGATTGCCCAACCGTTGGAGCTTCTGTTCCACAGCCGCCTTTTCCGGAGGGGACAACTCCACGGGCTTCAGGGGCCGCCGCACCCACCACAGCGTAATCAGAATCGAGGCCACGATCACCCCCGCCAGAACGGCCAGGGTCCCGCATCCGTAAAACAGGCAGCCGCGCCACTTCGCCGGCGGCGGCGAGGCGGGGGCGGCCGGGGGCGGAACGGTGGAAACGGGAGGGGCGGAGGGCATACGGGCCGCGCGCGGCGCTCCGGGGGCCGGGGTCAGGCCGCCGCGCGGTTCTGTTTGCGGCGGATGATCGGTTTGCACTGGCCGGCGACCACCGGCGCGGTGATGTGGACGTGCAGGATATCCTCGCTGCCGGGCACCTCGTACATGATGTCGAGCATCAGGCGTTCGAGCAGGCTGCGCAACGCGCGCGCGCCGGTGCCTTTCTTGATGGCCTGCGCCGCCAGCTCGCGCAGCCCCTCGGGCGAAAACTCCAGCTCCACCCCCTCCATCGCCAGCAGCTTCGCATACTGCTTGGTCAGCGCATTCTTCGTGTCCGTCAAAATCGAGACCAACTGCGCCTCCGTCAATTCCGCCAGCACGGTCAGCATCGGCAGCCGGCCTACGAACTCGGGAATGAAGCCGTAGCTGAGCAAATCTTCGGGCTCGAGGTGTTGCAGGATTTCCTGCCGCTCCGCCGCCACGGCTTTCGGGAGCTCCGGGTTCGCGCGAAACCCCAGAACCTGGCGGCCCAGGCGGCGCTGGATGATCCGCTCCAGGCCAATAAAGGCGCCGCCGCAAATAAACAGGATGTCGCTCGTATCCACCCGGATGTATTCCTGCTGCGGATGCTTGCGGCCGCCTTGCGGCGCGACGCTGCAGACCGTGCCCTCCAGGATCTTCAGCAGCGCCTGCTGCACGCCTTCGCCCGACACATCCCGCGTGATCGAGACGTTCTCGGTCTTGCGGGCGATCTTGTCAATTTCATCAATATAGACAATGCCGCGCTGCGCCCGCTTCACGTCATAATCGGCGTTCTGGAGCAGGCGCAGAATGATGTTCTCGACGTCCTCGCCCACGTAGCCGGCTTCGGTCAGCGTCGTGGCGTCCGCAATGGCGAACGGCACGTCCAGCACCTGCGCCAGCGTGCGCGCAAGCAGCGTTTTGCCCGACCCGGTGGGGCCGATCATCAGGATGTTGCTCTTTTCGATCTCGACCTCGGCCTTCGCGTCGCCCCGCGCCGGGCCCGCCTCGGCGGACGCCGCCGCCGCCGGTTCCTGGAGCAGGCGCTTGTAATGATTATGCACCGCGACCGCCAGCGTCTTCTTGGCATGCTCCTGGCCGATGCACGACTGGTCCAGCCGGCGTTTGATCTCGGCCGGTTTGGGGATGTGGGAGCGCGGCTTGGGCTTCCGGGCGGGCGCCGCCGCCTCCTTGCCCAGGACCTGGTTGCAGAGGAGGACGCAGCTATCGCAAATATAAACGCCCGGCCCGGCGATGAGCCGGTTGACCTCCGTGTGGGACTTGCCGCAGAAGCTGCAGAGCGTCAGGTGGGTCGGGCGCGCCATGCGACGGGTTACTCCTTCTTGTCCGCCAGGCTGGTGGCCCGTTCGGCCAGGCCGGGGATTTCCTTGCGCGATTGCACCACCTCGTCCACCAGACCGTAGGCCTTGGCCTCCTCGGGCGTCATGAAATTGTCGCGGTCGGTGTCTTTCTCGACCTGCTCGATCGAGTGGCCGGTGTGCCGGGCGATGATGCGGTTGAGGCGCTGCTTGAGCTTCAGCATGTAGCGCACGCGGATTTCCACATCACTGGCCGGGCCTTCCGCCCCGCCCAGCAACTGGTGAATCATGATGTTCGAGTTCGGCAGCGCGTAGCGCTTGCCCTTGGTGCCGCCGCACAACAGCACGGCGCCCATGCTCGCCGCCTGGCCGATGCAATAGGTGTTCACATCGCAGGTGAGGAACTGCATGGTGTCATAGACCGCCAGCCCGGCGGTGACGCTGCCGCCCGGGGAATTGATATAGAGATGAATGTCCTTCTTGGGGTCGTTCATCTGCAGGAACAGCAGTTGCGCGATGATCAGGTTGGCCACCATGTCGTCCACCGGCGTGCCCAGAAAAACAATCCGGTCCACCAGCAGCCGCGAGTAAATGTCATACCCGCGCTCCCCGCGCCCGGTTTGCTCCACCACCATCGGGACTAAAAAATTATCCATAGCAAAGCGATGTGTTATACCGGGGCAACCTAACGGAAGCCCCGGGGCGGGTCAAGCCGGCGCCCCGCCGCCCGCCGTCGCGCCCGCCGCGCCGGGGCGGCCGGGATCTCAGCCGCCCGCCGCGCCATCGTAATAGGCGTCAATCTTGTCGGCCACATCCTTGTAGCCCACATCCGCCGCGTAGATGATCTTGAACTGCGCGATGGCGTCGTCGCGCTTGCCCATCGTCTCATACACCGACCCCAGCAGGTAAATCAGCTCCTTCTTTTCCTCGTCGAAGACCACCTTCTCCTTGAGGGCGTCCTGGAAGGTGGTGGCGGCCAGGTCATGGATGCCGCGCCGCGCAAAGCATTGGCCCAGGTAGCTCAACGCCTGGATGCGCCGGTGCGGGTTGCTTTGCGCCTTCTGAAACTCCCGCATGGCCTCGGTGATCCGGCCCGCCTGGAAATAAAGCTGCCCCAGCTCGAAGCGGATTTGCAGGTCCGTGGGGAAGCGTTCGGCGCGCTTCTGGCACTCGGCCAGTTGGTAGGCCTGCTTTTCGGCCTGGAGCGCCGCTAGTTTGTCGGCGTAGTCCGGCGCGGTGGCATCGAGTTGCGCCATCTGGTGCTCGTAGCGGCGCATCACAGTGTCGGCAATATTGCGATCCAGCGACGCATCGGCGCCAACCTCGGAAGCCTTGATCCGGTCGTAGTAGCTCAGCGCGCGGTCGAACTGCTGTTTCTGGGTGTACAGCTCGGCCAGTTGGCGCAGCAGCTTCAGGTTGCCCGGCTCGGCCGCCAGCCGCCCCTCGTATTCCTGAATGAGCCGCTCGGCGACATCTTCCGTCTTTACCTGCCGGTTCTGCTGCTCCAGCAGGACGGCCTCCTCCTTGTCCTTGAGGATATCACGGTAGGAGCCGGTGCCGTCAGCCAGCGCTTCGTAGCCCCCTTCGTCCAGCGTCTTGCGGGCGGAAAGGTTTTTGAGCGCCTGGGCCAATTCCTGGTCATGGGGCGCGGCGCGGTAGAGATTTGCCAGCACCGCCTCGGCTTTCCCCACCTCGCCGGCATTGGCCAGCGCGTGGGCATACTTGACGGCAATGTCCTGGTCATTGGGCGAATGGGCGACCAGGATTTCCAGCGACATCACGGCCGTTTTAGGCAGGTCCAGGGCGTTGGCCGCCTCCACCACCAGCTTGTGGGCGGCGGAATTGGCCGGATCCCCATTGAGGATCTGCTCGGCGATCCGCAGGGCCTCGGCCGGATCTTTGCCCAGGGCCAGGTGGGCCCGGGCAAGCTGCGGCGAGGAACCCGCGCTGCTCATGATCTTCTTGAAAAAACCACGGCCTCCGCTGGCTTTGCGGCTTTGGGCGCTGCGCAGGGCCTGGCGGCACTCGAAAAGCGCGGGTTCTTTGGCCAGCACCTGGTTGAAGAGGGCGATTGCGTAATCAAGATTCTCCCGCTGTAACGCGTCGTTGCCCTTGGTAAAGAGCAGGCGCAGTTCGCGTGGCAGTTCGCTGAGGCTCTTTTCAGCCATAGTCGAGTGTTGTCAGATTCGTCAGGATAAATCTAGTGGAATTATGCCGCCCGGCGCAACCCGCGTTTTCCCGCCGCGCCGCTTTGGGCCGCGCCTCAAAGCCGAAAAGCATGCCGCTCCCGTTCCCGGTGCCGCCCAAGACCGCCGGCAACCGGTGCAGGCCGGGGGGCGCGGCAATAACAGGCAAGGCGGCCTCGCCAGCGGGACAATCTTCGCCGGAAACTCAGATCGGGAACGGTTCAGGCGGGCGTTTTAATCATGTGCCATCGTCTCGCTGGAGCCTGGGTGGCCCTGACAGCCCAGACCGTAATTCCCATGAACCCCCGGATTGATGATTTCAAGCGCATAGCCGCCAAGAGTTGAACGCCTTTCGCGGGTAAAATCAATGATTTACGCACCCAGGAAGGAGCTGAATGGAGGCGAAACCTGAGTCTTTTCGGCTCAAAGGCGCCTTGGGCGTACCTTGCAAATACCTTGGATTTACCCTGCTTCCAGGCCGTGTACAAGGGGTGTACAAGGGATGCTCATCGGGAGTTCATGGGATTTTAGCTGGTACACCCGATGGGCATCCCTTGTACACCCCTTGTACACGGCCTGATGGCAGTGGATTTTCAGGGGATTTGGACAATGGCTATGGGAGCCTGGAAAGGTCGAGATGATAAGAGAGGACTGGAGGATAATTATTAAGTTCCTTAAAAACAGTCAGCTATGAATCCAGGGCTGGCAAAAAAGGGAGGGCAAGGGCGGGCGGGCGGTAAGCCCGCGGATGCCCTGCGAGGCATGGTTCACCGGGCCGAGCGCCGGGGGCTTGCGGACGGAATCGGGCGGGAACTGGTTGGGAAATCGGTGGGTAGCCCGGTCGAGCGAGGTATCGGCGATGCGCTTCGGCCCCTTCCGCTCACGAAATGGGAGTCCGGTTCGGGGGCCCAGGCCGGTCTCTTGGGCAACGGGTAGTGGCCGGAGGCGGCAGCGATCAGATATCTTTGCCGGCGGAGAACACCTTGGCCACAAACTTGCCGACGCCGAAGTAATCCTGCGTGTCCGGTGTGAAGATCAGCGGCTTGAGCTTCCGGATGTCCACGGCGCCCCCGGTGCCGATGATGCTGGCGTGCGCCTTGGCGTCAATCACCTCGCCCACAAACTGCGTATGGAGGCCCAATTCCACCACGTGCAGCAGCTTGCACTCCAGCACCAGCGGAAACTCTTTCACATACGGCGCGTCCACCAGCGTGCTCCGGACCGGCGTCAGCTTCGCAGCCGCAAACTTGTTTGTGTTGCGCCCCGTCATCAAGCCGAAGTAATCCGCCTCCTTGACGTGCTTCTCCGAGGGGATGCTGAGGGTGAAGGCCTGGTGCTCCAGCAGGTTGGCATAGGTGTAAGTGGCCTTGCGCAAGGACACCGCCACGCACGGCGGCTGGGAACTGCAAATGCCCCCCCACGACGCCGTCATCACATTGGGTTTGCCCGCCTTGTCGTAGGTGCCCACCACCAGCACCGGCGCCGGGTAGATGAGCGTCTTGGCTCCGAGAGATTTGTTCGTCATGCCCGCCATCCTGCCCCGGCCCGCCGCCGTTTTCAAGCTCCCAATCCGCCCCCGGCAAGCGCCCGCCCGCCCCGCCCGGCCAGGCGCCGATCCGGGGTCGGTGAATAAATATTCACCATATTCTCGTTGACGAAAACGGCTAACAAAAATAATCTGGGGAGCAATGTCGGACCGTCACAGTGTCGCGAAGATAATAATGTGCTATTAATCGTTATGCGTGTTAAGCCGTCACCCTCCCGCACCCCGCGTGCGTTTACCCTCATCGAACTCCTGGTCGTCATCGCCATTATCGCCATTCTGGCGGCCTTGCTGCTGCCCGCGCTGGCCCGGGCGCAGGACAAGGCCCGGCGCGTCGGCTGCCTGAACAACCTCAAACAGTTGGGGCTGGGGAGCATGATGTACGCCGACGACAACCGGGGGCATTATTCCAAATATAGCTGGTGGTCGGCGGGGGCCCGGGATGATGTTCCCAAGAACGCCCAGACCGACCGTTCCGGCGCGGATGATGATTTGAGCTGGCTCTACCCGGAATACGCCAAGAGCGTGGGCAGCTATATATGCCCCGCCACCCAGAATTATATCACCACGACCAACCTGATTGACCTGATGGACATGAACGGCGCCAAAATCGGGGGGCAAACGCTGCGGGATTTGTGCGACAACGGCATTGGGCCGAAGGCGCGCGGAACCAGCTACGAATGTTTTGGCAATTTCACCGCCAAGATGACGGGCAAGGGCATCGCCACGAAAAAGACCGAAACTTCCGTGGCCACCTTTAAGATCTGCTACTATGCGCCCTACCTGGGCGTGGTGCCGGGGCCGTCCCGGATTTTTCTGCTGACGGACGCGGATGACACCTCGACGCTGGTGGACAAGAACGATATCAACAACTGGCCGGACAGCCCGACGGATAATCATGGCAAGTATGGCCAGAATTTCACCTTTTGCGATGGCCACGCCGAATGGGTCAGCCAGCGGAAATTCATCGAAGTCTGGAATGTTTCGCATGACTCGTCCCGGGTGGCGGGCGTGAGCCCCTAGTTTTTCCGTCTTTGCGTTTTATTACTTCAAACTAAACCCCAGATAAACCAACAATGAAAAATAAAATGGACAACAATACATCGGGCCTCCCGCGAGGCGGAACCCTGCGCTTGAACGTTACGCGAGCCATCCTGGCCTTGGTGATGACTTTGCTGCTGGGCCTGGCCGGGCCCCAGGCCTGGGCCAATAACGGCGTGGCGGCGGGGCATCTCAAGGTGACCGCCGTGAACGGAAGCTATGTCAACACCAACGTGACGGTGACGCCGACGGTCTTGATCAATGGGTTCCTGCCCGTCCAGCTCGACACCTGGACGGTCACCACCCCGACGTCAACCAATACCTTTCCCTGTTGGAACACGGCCGATTATTATGTGCAGATCGGGGAAACCCGGGCCGATGATGTTGCCAAGGGGATCCTGATTGGCGCGGTGGCGCAGAACGTGCGCATAAACCAGAATGCCTCGAACACCAATGCCGTAGGTTACGCCGCTCCTTCGGTGACGGAGGAAAGCTTCGGCTCCTGGCGAATCCAAACGCAGACGACCAACGTATCGGGGACGGCCGGGAGCACGCGGGAATGGAACGTGGATGTGGCGGGAGCCTGGTTTCCGTATGACCGCTACATCGGCGCGCTGGCGCGCAATGCCACCCGCAAGAACGGCTGGGTGAACGATTTTATTATCGGTTCCCCCGAGATCGTTTACGGCTCGACGTTTGTGGATTGCATTCCCGATGGCTCCGGCGGCTGCGCGGCCAACGGCGGCGTCTTTACGCTGGACCTGAGGAGTTACGGCATTAACTCGCAGACCGACGGCATCCTGCTGGTCAACCACGGCAAGGATGAGGGCAACTTCGCGCTGTCGAAGGCGGAAGAGGACGGGACGTGGACGATGTATGTGCATGACCTCTCCACGGGCACCGCGAGCAATTATGAGCAGGATCCGATTGCGTTTGTGTATATCCCGCGGACGGATACGTCGCTGATTTCGGGCAAGCTGGACGGGGACGGGGGGATCATGATGCATAGCGGCAATGCGCCGCAGTTCACGACTGAAAAGCTGGCCAATGGCCGCCACCGGCTGACCATCAACGGCTATGCGGCCACCAACGGGGTCTTGATCGTTTCGGCGGAGGGCGGCGGGACGTATAACCTGGACAACATCGTCAGCTACGAGATTGCCCCCGACGGGCAAAGTTTTGAGTTGCAGTCGCGCGACACGCCCAATTTTGGGTTGCAGTCGCCGTACCGGCTGGTCGGCGGCGCGCGCTCTCCGGAAGCGGCGTTTTCGTTTGTGTTCATCCCGGCGCCGACCGAGGTGGGATTTGAAGTATGGCCGCAGGCGAACCTGCTGACCGCCGAGACGCCCAATGCGTATTACGCCGGCAGTTTTACCAATTCATTCACGGTGCATCTGACGGCCAAGCCCACGGCGGACGTGACGATCAGCGGAATCGTTTCGAGCGACCCGACTGAGGGGGTGGTCTGCGACGGTTTGACCAGCCTGACGTTCACGCCGGACAACTGGTGGATCCCGCAGACCGTGCGGGTGACGGGGGTGGACGACCTGGATGCGGACGGGCAGGTGGCCTATTCGATCGTGCTGCCGGCGGCGGCAAGCGCGGATGCGCGGTATGACGGGTTGAAGCCGGCGGATGTGGGCTGTCTCAACGCGGACAACGAGGCGGGGATCAGCGTGAGCGCGACGCGCCTGACGACCAGCGAGGGGGGCCTGACGGCGACCTTCCAGGTGGCCTTGAACACGGCGCCGACCTCGGACGATACGACGATCACGCTCACCTCGAGCGATACGACGGAAGGAACCGTTGCCCCGCCGAGCCTTACGTTCACGTCGTTGAACTGGTCGAACCGGCAGACGGTGACGGTCACGGGCGTGGATGATGCGGAGATTGACGGGGATGTGGTTTATACGATCGTGACGGGGGCGGCGACGAGCTCGGACCCGGCCTATAACGGGCTGGACGCGCTGGACGTGACGGTGGTCAACCTGGACAACGACGCGCCGGGTTTGTCCATAGCGCCCAAGGGAATGTTGACGGTGAGCGAACCCAATACCGCGCTCAATCTTGAGGTGGCGTTGACGTGCCAGCCGGCCGCCAACGTGACGGTCAGCATCAGCTCGAGCGATGTGACCGAGGGCACGGTGAGCCCGGCGTCGCGGACGTTTACGCCGGCCAACTGGAATACGCCGCAGAGTTTCACGCTGACCGCCGCGGATGACCTGCTGACGGACGGCACGGTGGGCTACACGGTGACGCTGACGGCCAGCTCGAGCGCGCCGGGTTGGAACGGATTAACGGTGGTTCTGCCGGCGCAGACGCTGGACAACGAACCGGTGCTGACGCTGCCGTCGGGGGCGATGCAATACGGGATTGACTGGCCGGGGATGGTGATTGACGGGCAGGCGACCCTCGTGGATGCCGATACGTACGACTACGACACCGGGTCGTTGACCGTGACGCTGACGGCCAATGCCCAAAGCGATGACCGGCTGGGAATCCGCAACCAGGGAATGGATTGGCAGCAGATCGGGGTCTCGGGCAACACCGTGACCTACAGCGGGTCGCCGATCGGGACCTTTGCCGGCGGAGTAGGCGCCACGCCGCTGGTGATTACGTTCAATGCTTCGGCCAACCCGGAAGCGGCGCAGGCGCTGGCGCGAAACATTACCTACCACAACGTGACCAACGCGCCCTTGCAGGATCCGCGCACGGTGGAGTTTACGCTGGCCGATGGCGATGGCGGCAGCAGCACCGACAGCAAGCAAATCATCGTGTCGAAGGTGCATATCAGCGACTTCCAGTACGGGAAGGACGCGGGGTTTGGGGTCTATACGGGCGCCAGCGATTGCGAGATCTATTCGCGTGTGGATGAATACGCTTCCTACCCGGCGGGCACCTGGTCGGACCCGGCCAATGAGCTTTACGGGCTGGTGGTGCATATCAACAAGAATACGGCAACCGGCTACGACCAGCAGGTGCTGCTGCGGTTTGACGACATCGTGGGAACCAATCCGGGCCAGATCCCGCCGGGCGCCACGATCGTATCGGCGGATCTGCTGCTCACCGTAATGAACGGCGGAGATGGCAGCCCGCTCTACCGGATGCTGATTGATTGGGATCCGGAATCCTCGACCTGGAATGGTTTTGGGGATGGCGTGCAGATGGACGGGGTGGAGGCGGAAACGACCTACTACTCGCAGTTTAATGCGTCGGATCACTCGGGCAGCACGGGAACGGGCCGGATCCGGTTCAGCGTGTTGCCGGATGTGCAGGCCTGGGTGAACGGCACGAATAACTACGGGTGGGTGATGCCGTCCTGGGGCCCGTTCGCCAGCAACGACAATACGATCTTCGCCCCGGCGGAGGCGACGAACCTGGTGACGCGGCCGCAATTGCTGGTGCGGTGGCTGCCCGTGGAGCCGACGATCAAGATGGCGAGCTTCCGGCAGGGCCAGGATGGCTACTCGGGCGCGGTGGATACGCGCATCCGGGAGCTGACGCCGGATACGGAGTATTCGACGGTCACGTCCGTTCTCGTGGACTACGAAGTGACTCCGCCCAATGAGGACGCCGAGCAAGCAATCCTGCGGTTTGATGGCATGTTTGGGACCGGGGCGGGGCAGGTGCCGCCGTTTGCGAAGATTCACGCGGCGGAACTGCTTCTGACCAGCACGGGCGGCAATCATATGGGCGACGGCGGGACCTTCCACCGGATGCTGATTCCGTGGGAAGCGGCGACGGCCACCTGGAACTTCTTTGTGGAGGGCATCCAGGCCGACGACGTGGAAGCGGTGAATGAGCCGACGGTGGTGGCGGGCAACGACACGGGCGATCCGAACGTGCAGGGCGGGTGGAATACCTTTGACCTGACCGCGGACGTGCAACTGTGGGCCAACGGCGAGGCCAACTACGGGTGGGCGGTGATGCCGTGGCCGTATGGCGGGGATGGCTGGGGCTTCTACACGGCGGATCACGGCAATCAGGCAGTGCGCCCGCAACTGCGGGTTTATTATACCCCGACGCGGCCGGTGATGTTATCGGCCGAAGTGGCCGGAGCTCCTCCCTCCAGTGTGACGGTGCTCTTCGAGGGTGAGCCGGGCAAGACCTACGAGGTCTGGCGCAGCCCGGCGGTGGCCGGAGCGGGAGTCAACTGGACGAAGGTTGGCGAGGCGACGGCAACCTTGAGCGGGGTGGCGACCTTTGTGGATCCCGCGCCCCTGGCCAATAGCGCGTATTATCGGGCGCGCACGAAATAGCGGCCGGCCGTTGCTCATAATGCGGTAAAATCGAGCGGGACGGTGGGGTCACCGTCCCGCTTTCTTTCGCGGAGGCCGCCGCCGGGCCGGGCCTTTTGCCCGGAGGCCGGGCCGAAAACAACAGGATCGGGAGCCGCCCGGCTGGGAGCGAGGCGGCGACGGGTTATCCGGGGGAGTGGGCATTGCCGGCTGGCGAGGCCCGCGCACGGTGCTGGCGCCGCGCGCGATAAAAAGTTTAAGCGTATGAAAGTAGCAATGAAGATTGAGAAAAGCATGCCGGGTCAGTGCGCGGTGCGGAAGGACTGGCGCCGGCTTGGCGTGGCGGCGGTGCTGGTTGTGAGCGCCGCCCTGGCGCCGGGCGCACGGGTCGCCGCCGCGGCTGAGGCGCACCACGTCATCGCCGGTCAAATCAAGGTTGACCAGGTCTCCGTGTTGGATTCGAACCTGGCGCAGGTAACCCTGGTTCAACAGATCGGGACTTTCCGCGCCAACCCCCGGGGCAGCAACCGGGGAGATTACAACGTACTGATCAACCCCGGCGTCAAGGCCCAGCAGGATGAAAGCGGGGGCGTGCTGATGAGCAGTGTGACCGAGAACGGGCGTGATAACTTTGGCACCAATGCCTACCCGGTCAGCGGCATTGAACGAAATGGCAGCGGCACCTACCGGATCGTGAGTTTCACGCGCCCCTCCACCGAGTACAATGTCAACGTGGCGGGCGCCTGGTTCCCGTATGATCAATACCTGGGCGGCCTGGCCCGCAATGCGGCGGGCGTGAACGGGGGAACGAACGACACGTTCACCGGCTCGCCGGGGCTGGAGTTGGGCACGCATTTCAAGGGTGTGGCGGGCGGAAAATCCATCGTGGACCTGACTTCCCTGGGCATTGACTCCCGCACCGATGGGATTCTTTTGGTGAATCACGCCAAGGATGAAAACAATTTTGCGCTGGCGCAAGTCAACCCCCTGGATGGCACGTGGAATGTGTTTGTCCGGGACGTCGGCCAGTCGTCGTATGGCAGCTACGAGCAGGACCCGGTGGCGTTTGTCTTTATTCCCCGGACCAATACGGCGCTGATTTCCGGCCGCTTCCGGGGCGATGGCACGCCCGAGATGTTCAGCGGCAGCACCCCGCTGTTTACCGTCACCAATGTGGCGGAGGGCCGCTGGGATCTGCGGATTCCCGGCCATTCGCCGACCAATGGCATCCTGATTATTTCGCCGGAAGGCGGCGGCGTGCTCAACGGCGATAACATCGTCAGCTACCAGGCCTACCCGGACGGCTCGGGCTGGGAGATTCAATCGCGCGACACCCCCAACTGCGGTTTGCAGACGCCGGTGAACGAGGCGGTGGCTTCGTTTGTGTATATCCCCGCGCTGCCGCCCGAAGTCCAGGTCGAGCCCACCCAGGGCCTGGTGACCACCGGCAGCGGCGGGACGGCGGCTTTCTCGGTGGTGCTTTCCGTTGCGCCGACGGCGGTGGTGACCGTGGAGGTGGCTTCAAGTGATGCCAGCAAAGGCGTCGCCAGCCCGGCCATCCTGATGTTTGATGTGAATGATTGGTATCTGCCGAAGACCGTCACGGTGACCGGCCAGGTCGGCGCGGCGGAGGGCGGCTACCAGGTTGTCCTGTCGCCCGCCGCCAGCGCGGACCCGGCCTACCAGGGCCTGGACCCGGAGGATGTGGCCGTCACTTCGCTGGCCGCGCGGGCGGCGGTGGCCTGGCCGGCGGATTCAGGCACGAACATCAGCGCCTCGCCGAACCTGCAGGCGTGGGTGACCAATACCCTGCCCGGCAACCTGTCGGTGACGTTTTATGGACGGGAAGCGCCCACGGTGCATCCCGGGCCGGATTTCTGCATTTCGGTCATGCCGGATACCCAGATGTACACGGGAGAATTGGGCGGCGGAAAGAAAGAGATGATGATTGCCCAGACCGAATGGGCCATCAGCAACCGTCTTTCGCGCAATATCGCCTACGTGACCCAGCTCGGGGATATTTCGAATAATGGCGACACCCCGGCCTACGTTAAACAGTGGTATAACGCGACCAACGCCATGTACCGCCTGGAGGACCCGGCGCGCACCCAACTGCCCGATGGCATCGCCTACGGCGTGGCGGTGGGCAACCACGAGCTGACGCCTATCGGCTGGGCGTCGTGCGGCACGGTGGGAACAACGAATGTGGGCACCTCCACCAACTACAACAAGTATTTCGGCGTGGCGCATTTTGCCGGGCGCGAATACTACGCGGGGCACTATGGGACGAACAATAATAACCACTACGATATCTTCAGCGTCAGCGGGCTGGACTTCCTGGTGCTGTATTTCGAGTATAACACCAATCCGCCCCCGGAATTGCTGGCCTGGGCTGACGAGGTGTTGACCACCAACGCCCACCGGCGCGCCATCATCGTGACGCACAACTTTGGCAATACCCAGACGCCGGTGGTTTGGAGCCCCCAGGCGCACGCCATCTATAACGCGCTCAAAGGCCACACCAACCTGTTCCTGTTTTTGGGCGGCCATATCACCGGCCAGGGCTGGCGCGAGGATACCCACAATGGCCATACCATCCGGACCCTGGTGCAGGATTACCAGGACTGGACCAATGGCGGCAACGGGTTCCTGCGGCTGCTGGAGTTCTCCCCCAGCAATAACGTCGTGGTCGCCCAGTGCTTTTCGCCGGTGACGGGCGAATACCTTACCGACGAGTCCAGCGAGTTCTACTTCCCGTACGACCTGCAGCCGACCGGCCCCGGCACCGCGACCCCGTTCGTCGCGCTGGCGACGAACCTGGCGGCCCCGGGCGACTTGAGCTCGGTTGCGTGGCCCGGGCTGGCGGCCAACAAGGCTTATGAATGGTATGTGGCGGTGACCGATCAATGGGGGAATACCGTCACCAGCCCGGTCTGGCACTTTACCACGGCCGTGACGAATACCCCGCCCACCGTGGTCAACCTGGCGCGGGTGATCACCGGCGACGCCCCGGCCACCCTAGCGCTGTCGGCGACCGATGCCAATGGCGATGCGCTGACATTCCAGGCCCTCTCGGCGCCGACGCGGGGCGTCATCCGGGACTTTGACCCGGCCACGGGCACGTTCACGTATTGGCCGGCCTACGGGTATCGGGGGTCCGACTGGTTCCTCTTCAGCGCCAGCGATGGACAGGCCAGCAGCGGCTCGGCCTCCATAAACCTTAACATCGTCGCGCCCCCGGACGCTGACGCCAACGGCCTGCCGGATGCCTGGGAGGCCGCCTATGGGCTTAGCGATCCGAACGACGATGCGGATGGCGACGGCCAAAGCAACCTGGCCGAGTGCCTGGCGAACACCAATCCCACCAATGCGGCCTCCGTGCTGCGGATTTCGGAGTGGGTGCGGCAGACCAATGGCCACGTCAGCCTGGCCTGGCCCTCGATTGGCGGCGTGCGCTACCGCGTCCAGTACCGCAACGGGTCGGCGCTCAGCGGCGTCACGGGCGCTTTTACGGACATTGTGCGGCCGCTGACCAACGAGATGGATCTCAGCCCCTATGGCAGCGTCTCGACGCAGGCGTTCACCGACGACTTCACCCTGACCGGCGGTTCGCCGACCAACCACTCCCGCTATTACCGGGTCCGGGTGGTGAGATGATGGAGGCGGCCGGCCGGACTCTTTTGCCTTGGGGTTTTTGCGGCGCGGCGCGCGGCCGGGAGCGTTTCGCCGGTTGCCGCCGCCGGCGGCGCGGCGCATGGCGCTGGCGGGCCGTCGTGCTCGCCGCGTGCCTGGCGGCGTTGCCGCGGCCTCCCGCCGCGCGCGCCCACGGGGAAGCCCACCTGCTCATTCTGGAGCTGACGCGGCAAATCGAGGCGGCGACGAACAACGCGGCGCGGCTCTACCTCGAACGCGGCGAATTGCAGCGCGAGCATGGGATGTATGACGGCGCCGAGGCCGACTACGCGCGCGCGGCGCAGCTTGATCCGGACCTGCCCGGGGTGGACCGCTGCCAGGCCCGGCTTTTGGCCGATCTCGGGCAGTTGGCGGCGGCGCGCGCCCGGTTTGACCGGGCGCTGGAGCGTTGTCCCGATGATGGCGAAAGCTGGGTGGGGCGCGCGCGCGTGCTGCTCCGGCTGGACCAGCGGCGGGCGGCCATCGCGGATTACTGGCGCGGGCTGGAACACTTGCGCGAGCCGCCACCGGAGTACGTGGTGGAATTGGCGCGGGCGCTGGTTGCCGAAGAACAGACCGCGGAAGCGCTGCGCGCGCTGGACGCGGGCATCAAAAAGCTGGGACCGATCCTGCCGCTCCAGGGGTATGCGTTGGAACTGGAACTGGCGCGCCAGAACCCGGCGGCGGCGCTCGCCCGCCTCGAGACGATTCTCGCCCGGGCCTTGCGCAAGGAAACGTGGTTTGCGCGGCGCGGCGAGATTTTTCTGGCGACGGGAAAGGTGGTCGAAGCCCGGCAATCCTATCATGCCGCTCTGGCGGCCATTGATCGCCTGCCGGGCCGATTGCAGCAAAGCCCTTCCATGGTGAAGCTGCGCGCGGACGTTAAAACCGCCCTGGCGGGGCTGACCAACGCGCCGGCGGCGGGCCCATCAAAATAAGAACCAAGGTTGCGAATGCAAACAAACTGGCACACGAAAAACGCGAGGATTTTTACGCGAAAACAGCCGCCGTTCGCGGCTGCCGCCCGGGAGCGGTGGACGCTCCCGCCCGCTTCCGGATGGCCGCGCGCTCGCGGCGGCTCGAAATATCCGCGCCCCGGCGGAGGCGCCGGGCTGGCGCTGGCGGTCTTGATCGCGCTGTTCCTGGCCGGGGCGTCTCCGGCCCATGCCCAGGACCGCCCCGCGGCGGCCAACCTGGACGTGGTGCAGGTGGACTGGGAGAATACGACCAACTCCGTCGTGGTGACCTCGACGCTCTCACTCAACCGGCTGGGGGTTCGCGAGGGGTCCAACCGGGGAGATTTTAATGTCCAGGTGGGCGAATCGGCCGCTGATGATTACCTGGGCGGCGCCTGGCTTTCCTCGGTCAGCCAGAATGGCCGGGACAGTTATCTCACCAATAACTACGCCGTCAGCTCCGTTCACGTGGCCGCGGACGGCTGCCGGGTCAGCGCCTTTGTGCCGACGGCGCCGCAGGCTGGCTCGGCGGCTGAATTTAACGTCAACGTTGCGGTGGCCTGGTTTCCCTATGATGAGTACCTGGCGGGGACGGCGCGCAATTCAACGGGCGCCAACGGCGGCACCAATGACCTGTTCATCGGGTCGCCGGGCCTGGAGTTGGGCACGCACTTCCGGGGGGTGGCCGCGGGCAAATCCGTGGTGGACCTGCGGAGCCGGGGGATTGATGCCCGGACCGACGGGATTTTGCTGGTCGGCCACGCCAAGGACGAGAACAATTTCGCGCTGTCGCAGGTCAACCCCAACGACGGCACCTGGAATGTGTTTGTGCGGGACAATGCCCAGTACTACTACACCAACTATGAGCAGGACCCGGTGGCTTTCGTGTTCATCCCCAAGACCAATACGACGCTGATTTCCGGGCGGTTCAACGGCGATGGCAGCCTGGCCGCTTTCAGCGGAGACACTCCGTCATTCATGGTCACGAACTTCAGCACCGGCCAGTGGGAACTCAAAATCCCGGGCCATACCCCCGCCGGCGGCGTCCTGATTCTTTCCGCCGAAGGAGGCGGCACTTACAACGGAGATAATATTGTCAGCTACCAGGCGAATGCCGCCGGTGATGGCTGGGTGATCCAATCCCGCGACACGCCGAACAACGGGTTGCAAACCCCGGTCGGGCCGGGCGGCGCTCCCGAAGCGGTCGCGTCGTTCGTCTTTATCCCGGCGCCCGTCACGGCGCGGGTGGCGCCCGATCCCCAGGCCCAGAACCTGGGAGTGTCGCCGCTTTTGCAGGTGGCCGTTCCCGAGACCCTGGCGGGCGATCTCAGCGTGACCTTTTACGGGCGCGAAGCGCCCACCCCGCCGGTGGGGCCGGATTTCTGCATCGTGGTCATGCCCGACACTCAGAATTACGCGGCGCAAAGAAACGGCGGCACGAAGGAGATGATGATTGCCCAGACGGAATGGGCGATTAACAACCGGACGACCCGCAACGTCGCGTACGTGGCCCAACTCGGCGATATTGTCAACAACGGGGACACCCCCTCCTACGTCTCGCAATGGTATAACGCGACCAATGCCATGTACCGCCTGGAAAACCGGCCGCGGACGCAGCTTCCGGATGGCATGGCCTATGGCGTGGCCGTGGGCAACCACGAGCAATCGCCGAATGGGGACGCCGTCAGTGGAACCACCAGCAACTATAACCGGTTTTTTGGCGTGTCGCACTTTGCCGGGCGCGAGTATTACGCGGGCCACTATGGCACCAACAACAACAATCATTATGATTTTTTCAGCGTCAGCGGGCTGGACTTTGTCGTGCTGTATTTCGAGTACGATACCAACCCTTCGGCGGAAGTGCTGGCGTGGGGCAATGCGGTGCTGGCCAACCACCCCCACCGGCGCGCCATCGTTATCACGCATTATATGGGTTCCGCCGCCACGCCCAGCAAGTTCAGCGCCCAGGGTTCGGCGATCTACAACGCCCTCAAGACCAACGCCAATCTCTTTCTGCTGCTGGGCGGCCACGTTTGCGGCAGCACCGGCGAAGGCGAGGGCTCGCGCACGGACACCTACAAGGGCAACATCGTCCGCACGCTCATCTCCGATTACCAGTGCCGCACCAATGGCGGCAATGGCTGGATGCGCATCATGGATTTTTCGCCCAGCAACAATGTGGTCACCGTCCAGACCTACTCGCCCTGGACCGGGGAATACGAGACCGACGAGAACAGCGAGTTTTTCTTCCCCTATAACATGCATGCGGGAACCAGCGGCTCCCCCGGGACGCCCTATGCCGCGCTGGGCACCAACACCGGCGTCAGCCCCGGCAGCGTCACCAGTTTCCAGTGGTCCGGATTGCAGAGCCATACCGCCTATGACTGGTACGTGGTGGCCACCGACGGGCGGGGCAACACCATCGAGCAACCCGCCTGGCGCTTCACCACCGGCTTCAATGTCGCCCCGGAGGTCAGCAACCAGCTCCTGACCGTGGTCGGCGATGCCCCGGCCCCGGTGGCGTTGCCGGCCTCCGACCCCAACGGCGACGCGCTGACGTTTCAGCTCAATTCCTTGCCGCTCCGCGGCCGGATTCTGGACCTGGATACCAACGCCGGCACGCTGACCTATCTGCCCGCCCGCGGCTTCCGGGGGTCCGATTTTTTCACTTTCCAGGCCAGCGACGGGGCGCTCAGCAGCTCCGTTGCGTCCCTGACGCTCAAAGTGGTTGCGCCGCCGGATGCCAACAGCAACAACCTTCCCGATGCCTGGGAAGCTGCCTATGGCGTCAGCGATCCCCACGCGGATGACGACGGCGACGGCGCCACCAACCTGCAGGAGTATTGGGCCGGCACCAATCCCACCAACGCGGCCTCCGTGTTTCAGATTACCGATTGGCAGCGCCTCCCCAACGGGCATTTCCACTTCACCTGGCCCTCGATTGGCGGGGTGCGCTACCGTGTCCAGTTCCGCAACGGGACGGCGCTCAGCGGCGCCGCGGGCGCCTTCACGGACATCGTGCGGCTGCTGACCAACGAGATGGATCTCAGCCCCTGGGGCACCGTCTCGACGCAGAGTTTCACCGACGACTTTTCCCTGACCGGCAGCGCGCCACCCGGAGGCGCCCGCTACTACCGGGTCCGGCTCGTGCAGTAAGCGGCCGGTCGAAGCCGCCGGGCCCGCCCGCGCCGGACCGGCAGGCCTGGTCCGCGGGACGCGAGTATGGCAAAGTTGAAAGACTATTCTGATGAGCAACTGCGCCTGGCGGCGCGCCTGTACTATGTGGACGGGCTGGGCCAGCGCGAAGTTGCCCGGCTGGCGAAGGTTTCCCAGGCCAAAGTGTCGCGGCTGCTGGCGGCGGCGCGGGAGCGCGGCATCGTGCATATTTCCGTGGCGGAATACAAGCCGCACAACAAGAAGCTGGAGCACGCCCTGCGCCGGGAATTCGGCTTTCGGACGGTCGCCGTAATCAAGACCCCTCCCGGCGCGACCGACGACGATGCCCGGCGCGCCGTCGGCTACTTTGGCGCTTCGGTGGTGGCGGGCCTGCTGCCGCGGAAAGCCGTGGTCGCCATTGCCGGCGGCCGCACCATTCGGGACCTGGTGCGCCACCTGGCCGAAGACCCGGCCCGGCGCCTGGAAGTCGTCCAGGCCATGGGCAATATTGATTCCCATGTCGGTTCTGAAGACGCGCTTGAATTGGGCCGGGTGCTCGCGCGCCGCAGCGGCGGCTCATTCGTTACCCTGAACAGCCCGGCGTTCGTTTCCGACCGCAAGACCCGCGATGCCTTCCTTGCTTTGCCCCCCATCCGCTCGGTCCATCAACGCCTGGCCGAAGCCCAGGTCGCGCTTGTCGGCGTTGGCACCCTCGACAATTCCGTCTTTGCCGCCCGCGGGGTTTTAACGCCCCGCGACATCGCCGGGCTGGACGCCTGCGGCGCCGTGGGGGAAATTTGCGGCCGCTTTTTCGACCGGAACGGCCAGGAATGCGACTCGCCCTGGCGCGACCGTGTCGTCAGCATTAGCCTGGAGCAACTGCGCCGGATCCCCCGGGTCATCGGCATCGTGGCCGGCGGCGACCGTTCTGTTGCCATTGCCGCCGCCGCCCGGGGCGGCCTGCTCAAAGCCCTGGTCACCGAGGAGAAATTAGGGCAATTCCTGTTCGCCGCCGCCCGGGCCTCAATCTCTCCTGCATCCGAGAGTCTCTCCCCCGGGGTTTGAGCCGTTCCGGCAACCGGATGGTGGAAAGACAGTGAGGAAGAGCGGGCGAGGAGAACAGCGCTCCTGTGGCGTGCTTCCGGCCAGTCCCCAAGTCCGGGCGGCCCCGGCAGGGGGGACCGCGCTCCAGCCAGCGGGGTGGTCTGGAGTTGCGATTTTCTGACCGCCAGGTTGATTACTCGGATTTATGCGGCGCCGGTGGCGCCGCCGCGGGATAGACCTCTTGCGCGGGCAGGCGGCGAAAGGCGTAAACCGAATCGAGCCCGGGATCGAAGTTTTTCCGGGGGCCGAAGGTATGGAACGCCAGTTCCGGGCGGCTGGTGTCAAACCAGAAGACCTCCAGGTTCTTTTCCAGCCGGTAGGAATAGGCGACCTCCCGGCCCTTTTCGGGGTGCACTCGGCAGAAGTGCAGGGCCAGCGCGGCGGTCCGCATGCTGCTGCCAAAGGCAATCAGCCAATCAGGGTAATACTCCTCAACCCATAGCGGCGCTGACAGGCGCTCCAGCGCTGCGCGGGGCAGCAGGGTGTTGGTATTCAGCAGGCAGCCGAAGCGGACGTGGTCGTCGAGATAGAACATTAGCGGGTAAGCGCAGAACTCCGGTTCCACGGCGACCAGCGCGTCGCGGCTGACATGGGCGCGGATGAACTCGACGGCCGCCTGATAAGGCGTGCGAAACGGGCGATGAACCTCCTGAATATAAGCGGGCAAGAGCCAGCGGAAGGTCGTGTTCCAGGGCGAGAGGGAAAGCAGGTTGCTGCCCAGCAGGATTGCCAGCAGCGCGAGGGCGGCGCCCCGGGATCGCTGCGCGATGAACCCCAGAACGATGCCCGTCAACCCGGCCAGGAACGGCACCACGGGAATTAGGTAGCGGGTCCAGGCCAGGTCCGGAAGGCGTGTGGATTGGAAGGATAAAGAGGAGAGGACCGCCAGAAACGTCAGCCCCAGGATTGTCCATGGCCTGGCGACCTGGCGCACCAGGGGATGCTTTCGCTGCCACCACAAAATCCCGATGAGCATCAGCGTCACCGTCCAGGGCAGGCAGGCGGCCGCATTGAGGTCGCGCACATACCACCAAAAGAGCGTGGGCTTGCGGAGGTACCACGCTTCATCCACGGGCGCTTCGGCGCGAATCCAGACGGGGTGGGTCAGGAGGAATGGAACGGTGGCCAGGAGGAAGAGCGCGGCCGCCAGGCCGAGATTAATCCATCCTGGCCGGGCGCATTCCCGCCGGTGGCAAACCAGGTGCATGACCGCAATCGCAACCAGGAAGGCGCCCCCTACCAGATACTGGGAGTAGAACAGCAGCGCGGCCGCGAGGGCCAGTCCGAAGATGTCCGCGCGGCTCCGGCCCGCGCTGCAGCGGCGGTAGAAATAATACGTCAGCAATCCAAAAGTAAGGCACGGCGCGTAATAGCGGCATTGGCGGATGTTGAGGAGAAAGACCGGGGAAAGGGCCAGGAGCGTGAGCGCATAGAGCTTCACCGCGTTTTGGCCCGGGAACTCACGGCGCAAAATCAGGACGAATACCCCCAGGCCCGCCAGTCCCACGAGGACGAAGGGGAATCGGCCGGTCCAGGTGGAAACGCCCAAACCTTTGAACGACAGAATCGCCAGCCAATGTTGCACCTTGGGATCCCGCGTCTCCAGTTGGGCGTCCAGGAGCATCCCGTTGCCGTACGCGGCCAGATTGCGCCCCGTCCACGCGGTCCAGGTGCCCGTCTGCAAATAGTTCCGGGCATGAATGGCGACCAGCGCCTCGTCATCCCAGAACAGCGTATGGTCCAGGCCGGCAAAGCTCAGATAGATGGCGCATAGAACCACCACCGCGCCGGTGACCTTGAAGCGCAAGCCGGAATTGAAAGCGGGCGTCATCGCGGATGCTTTGCCCCAATCTGTGTGAAGGCGGGCTCGCGGGTCAATCTTCAACCGCCCGTTCCCTTTTTTGTTTCTCCCCCGCGAGTTTTAAGTTAGTTGTTCCCGGCAGCGACAATTCCTGATGATTAAACAAAAGCAAGCGCTCTCGGCCCGGGATTCCCGGGCGGCAAAGCGCGGGATCGCCGGGGCCGGAAGATGGCGCGTTCCGGGTTTGCTTTGCCTGGGGCTGGCGCTGGCCACGCTGGTTTTATTCCTGCCATCGGCGCGGCATGACTTCGTCAACTATGACGACCGCGGCTACGTGACGGAGAATTATCACGTCCACGAGGGCCTGACCTGGGAAGGGGTGCGCTGGGCTTTTACCACCTACGAAACCGGCAACTGGATTCCCCTGACCTGGCTGTCGCACATGACCGATTGCCAGTTGTATGGACTCCGGCCCGCCGGCCATCACCTGACCAACCTGCTGCTTCACACCGCCAATGTCCTGCTGCTTTTTCTGGTTCTGACCCGCATGACCGGGGCCCGGTGGCGAAGCGCGTTCGTGGCCGCGTTATTTGCCTGGCACCCGTTGCACGTGGAATCCGTGGCCTGGGTTTCCGAACGCAAAGACGTGCTGAGCACCTTCTTTTTTCTGCTGGCGCTGGCGGCTTATGCGCGTTATGTCGAAGGCCGAAAGAAGGCCGCCGCGGACGGGATGCCTCCCGCGGCCGGGCGCCAGCTTCCCGCCAGCTACTTCTGCGCCCTTTCCTGCTTTGTCCTGGGCTTGATGAGCAAGCCGATGGTGGTGACGCTGCCGTTTGTCCTGCTGCTGCTGGACTATTGGCCGTTGCAGCGTCTCCCGCTTATCCGCCCCAACCTCCAGCGCGCGAACCTGCTCCGCTTGCTGGCGGAGAAAGTGCCGTTCTTCCTGCTCGTCATTCCGGCGAGCATAGTAACCCTTGCCAGCCAGAAAAGCGTTGGCGCGGTAGCCTCGTTGAGCAGTTTGCCGGTCGGCGCCCGCCTCGCCAATGCCCTCGTCGCGTATGCCCGCTACCTCGGCAAAATGCTCTGGCCGGTGGATTTGGCCGTGCTCTACCCCCACCCGCTTCACTGGCCGGCGGGCCAGGTGATCGCGGCCGGCGCCCTGCTGCTGGGGCTCACGCTCTGGGTCGCGCGGTCAATACGATCGCGCCCCTATTTGTTGATCGGCTGGCTCTGGTTCCTGGGCACGCTGGTGCCGGTCATTGGACTGGTGCAGGCGGGCGCCCAGGCGATCGCTGACCGCTACACCTACATTCCGTTGATCGGCCCCTTCATCGCCCTGACCTGGTGGGTTGCGGATTCATTGCGCCTCGGGCCCAACCCGCGGCGGGTTCTGGGCGGGATGGGCGGCGTGGGAGTGCTGGCGGTTCTGGGAGGAATAACCCATCAGCAGCTTTCGCATTGGCGGGATAGCGAGGCCCTGTTTGGACACACCCTCAAGGTGACCCGGAACAACCCCATCGCCTGCAATAACCGGGGTTTTTACCTGGCCGAGCAGGGAAGACTGGCCGAGGCCATCGCGGACTTTGAAGCCGCCCTGCGGATTGATCCGAACAATGCCGATGCCCACAGCAACCTGGGATCGGCGCTGGGCAGGCAAGGAAGGGTGTCGGAAGCCGCGACTCACTACCTGGCGGCGCTGCAAACGAATCCGGATCATGCCGGGGCGCTTTACAACCTGGGGAAAGCCTGCGAAAACGCCGGGCAGATGAAGGATGCCGTGGATTGCTATACGCGGGCCATCCATTCCCAGCCCGAATATGCGGATGCCCACAACAGCCTGGGGGTTGTTTTGGCGACGGAAGGCAAGTTTCAGGAGGCCGAGCGCCATCTGCGGCTCGCCGTGCGTTCCAAACCGAGTTTCGCCGAAGCCCTGAATAACCTGGGGAACGTGCTGACCGCCCAAAACCGGAGCGCTGAAGCGGTCGCCTTTTTCTCCGCCGCTCTGCGGTTGAAACCGGACTACCTCCACGCACACAGCAACCTTGGGGTGGCCTTGGTGCGCCTGGGCAGAATCGCCGAGGCTTTGGAGCATTACGACGCGGTTTTGCGGCTCAACCCCGACGATGTGAGCGTCTTGTCCAGCAAAGCCTGGATTCTCTCGACACAGAAGGAGGCGCGATTCCGCAATGGCACTGAGGCGGTTCGCTTGGCGGCGCGCGCGGTCACACTGACCCGGGAGCAGGATGCCGGGGCTCTGGACGCACTGGCGGCGGCACATGCTGAAGCAGGAAACTTTGCGGAAGCCGTAAGCCTGGCGCAACGCGCCGAGCAATGCGCCGCCGACGCCGGGCAGAAGGAACTGGCGGCCGAGATACAACAACGCCGGCAGCTCTACCAATCCGGCCGCGGTTTTCGGGAACCTTAGCCGGAACGAGTCAGATTTCACCTCCCATTCGATTCCACGAAACGCGGGAGCCCTTGGCTTTGCGGGCGAAAGACATTGGGATCCACAGCCAGACCGTTAAGCTCGCCAACCAAACAATCTGCTGAAGCTACCCGCTGGCCTGTCAGGCCCGCTTCGGCCCCAGTGGAACGAGGGCGCACGGTTGAAATGCGCAACGTCAACGTTTCAGATAACGCTTTCGCGAATCCAAACGCCATCCAGGCGCCCGTCCGCCCTTGAAAAACCCTCTTTTGGCAGCCTTTGTGTCATAACTAGCTGCTTTTGAGGAGCTTAGTAATTACCCTACTGTCCTCTCTCATCGTTTTGGCCTTTCCAGACATCCGTATCCATTACCCAAGTCCCTTGGATTCCCCTTTTCCCTGCGCCGTGTACAAGGGGTGTACAAGGGATGCTCACCGGGAGTCCATAAGATTTTAACAGGTACACCTGATGGGCATCCCTTGTACACCCCTTGTACACGGCGCAGGGGAAAGGGGTATGCGAGGTAAGTGCAAGGCAGGTCCAAAGTAAGCCGAGGACGGCATGATTCAGATTTTGCCTCTATTTTACCCCTCTCTATACTTAAACCATTGATTTTACCGGCGAAAGACTCGGAGCTCAGCAGCCATGCCATTGAATTCGCCAACCCAGGGGTTCGCCAGGGCTGCAGCTTGGACGGCCAGCTCCGTCCGGGCTCCGATGAAGCGAGAGCGGGCGGTTGGACGACCCAACTGAGTCGTTCCGGATAAGACAAGACCGCAAGGCGTTGCGGCTCAAACCGGGGCATACGGAGGCCCTCAACCGCCCCGCCTGGACCCTGGCGGCCCGCCGGTGGCCGGAGCTTCGAAACAGCGGCGGAAGCAGCCCAATTGGCGGGAAGGGCCTGCCGGTTGTCGCCCTGCTGGGGCGGAGCGTTCCCAGGCGCCTATGCCGGAGCGGGCCGATTTGCCGAGGCGATCCAGGCCGTGCGCCGGGCGCGCGAACGCTTCGCTGCTTCGGGACTCAATCCTTTGGCGGAGATGGCCGGGCGGCGCCTGGGACTCTGCCCGGCACGCCAGCCCTCCCACCAAAAGTAAGCGGCTGCGCAATTTGGCATATCTTCCAGCCAAAGATCCTTTAAGATACGCGGCAAGTCCATGACTGCGGCACGAAGAAAATTAGCCGTGGGCACCGGCAGCCTAATCCTGCTGGTTGTCCTGCTCTACCTCCCGTCTCTCTCCGCCGGCTTCATCTGGGATGACGACGTGATGCTGACGAATAATCCGTTGGTCAAGGCGGCGCGCGGCCTGTACGACATTTGGTTTTCCACCACCCTGCCCGATTATTTTCCGCTTACTTCGACGACCTTCTGGCTCGAATGGCGGCTTTGGGGAATGCGTCCCTTCGGTTATCATCTGACGAACGTTCTGTTGCACGCCCTCGGCGCGGTGCTGCTCTGGCGGGTGCTGGCGCGCCTGGCGGTGCCGGGAGCCTGGGTGGCGGCCTTGGTCTGGGCCATCCATCCAGTGTGTGTGGCCTCCGTGGCCTGGATTGCCGAGCGCAAGAATACGCTCTCCATGGTCTTCTTCTGGTTAAGCATCCTGTGGTATTTGCGGTCGGAGGACCGGGCACCGGCGGTTGCCGGCCCGCAACCCGCGGCCCGTGGCTCGCCAGCGCGCTGGTACTGGCTTTCCCTCCTGGCCTTTCTCCTGGCCCTGCTCAGCAAGACTTCCGTCGTCGCGTTGCCCCTGGTTCTGTGGTTGTGCGCCTGGTGGCGGCATGGAAATCTCTCGCGCCGGGACCTGTGGCGCAGCGCCCCGTTTTTCGTTCTAGCCCTCGTCCTGGGGCTGGTCACCGTCTGGTTCCAGACCTATCGCGGCCTCGGAACAGGGATGATTTCGAGCGCAGATCCCCGGCTGGTTCGGGTGCTGGGCGGCACTTGGGCGGTCTGGCATTACCTCTTCAAAGCCCTGCTGCCGCTGAACCTGATGATGATCTATCCTCGCTGGACCATAGATCCCCGTTCGCTCCTGACCTATTTGCCGGCCCTTGTCGGCTTCGGCCTGGCCGGGTTGTTTTGGGTCTACCGCAGGAGCTGGGGCCGCCCTCTCCTGTTTGCCCTGGGTTACCACGTGGTGACGCTGGCTCCGGTGTTGGGATTTTTTGACATGGGCTTTTTGGCCTATTCCCGCGTGGCGGACCATTGGCAGTACCTGGCCCTGGCCGGGGGGGTCGCCCTCGTCATCGGCGGCGGGGCGCATTGGCTGCGCCGCCGCTTCAAAGGGTTTCCGGATTCGGTCGCGGACGGGGGGGGCGAATGGTTGATAATTCTGGCGGTTTTGCTCGCCGTTCTGACGTGGCGCCACCAGGCTGTTTTTGCCAGTTCCGAGCGTCTCTGGCGCGAGACCCTTGCCCGGAACCCCACGGCCTGGGTGGCTCACAACAGCCTCGGACTGATCCTGGCGGGGCAGGGAAAGCTAACCGAAGCCGTGGAGCACTACACCGAAGCGCTCCGGCTCAACCCCAGCGATCCCGCCAGCCATTACAACTTTGCCAATGCCCTGGTGGAACAGGGCAAACTGGACGAGGCGGCTGCCCATTACCGGGAATCGCTCCGGCTTAAACCCAGCAATCCCGGACCGCACCACAACCTGGCGATTGTGCTGAACCTGCAAGGCAAATATGCCGAAGCGGCCGCGCTTTGCCGGGAGGCGCTGAAGTTAAGCCCGCGCGATGCCAACATCGCCGACACGCTGGGCATCGTGCTGTTCAATGACGGGAAGCTGTCGGAAGCCGAACAGTACTGTTCGGCTGCCCTGGCGATGGATCCCCACCATGCCAATGCGCGCGACCACCTGGGCCGCCTTCTGGCCCGCAAGGGCGACTTGACCAACGCGATCCTCCAATTCCAGGCCGCGCTGCAAATCCAGCCGGATCACGCCGCGGCCCGCCTCGACCTGGGAAAGGCCTTGAGCGCGATCGGGCAGTTTGATCAGGCTGCCGAACATTACGGCACCGCGCTCCAGTTGCAGCCCGCGTTCGCCGAGGCCCACTACAATTGGGCGATTCTCTGCCTGCTGCAGCGGCAGCCCAACGAGGCGCTGGCGCATTACCGGGAAGCGCTCCGGTTATGGCCGGATTACGCGGATGCGCTCAATAACCTGGCCTGGCTCCTGGCCACCAGCCCGGAGCCGAAAATCCGTGATGGACGCGAGGCCGTTCGCCTGGCCGAAAAAGCCTGCGAGCTTGCCGGACGCAAGCAAGCGCGATTCCTGGGCACGCTCGACGCCGCTTATGCCGAAAGTGGCCGGTTCGCCGAGGCGATTGCCACGGCGAAAAAAGCCCGGGAACAGGCTCTTGCCGCCGGAGAAAAGGACTTGGCTGCGGCGGCTTTGCAACGCCAGCACGAATACGAAGCCGGGCGGCCTTTTCGCGAGATCGTCCCCTGACCCTTCAGGGCCCTGAAAACGACCGGGCTCTCCCGCCACCCCGCCCGGGGCTGGAAATGGCGGGCTGGAAGCACCGTTCGCCAGGGTCGCTGGACTGGAAGCCGAACCCCCGGCGGCGCGGGCACCGGCAACCGTTTGTGGGGAAACGGGCGTCCGGCTAATCTATGCGGGACTGCGAGCTTTGGTTGAGTTGGGCTGGGCGAAAGCATGAGTTGTGCCATCTGTAGGCCTTGACGCCAGAAAGCGTCCGGAAAAATAATTAAAAAAGTTGCGAAACGAGTTGATGCGCTCAAGCGAATTGCTATAACGGTCTCGTCAGATTGAATCGCGGTCCAATAACAATAGAAGTACAGATAGAGATTCCATGAAGAGACTCATTGCATTCTTGTCCGCCGGCCTGTTTTTGGCTGCGGTGGGTGTCACCAGTTCCTACGGCCAGGCCACCAGCACGTCAACTTGGCTGGGGGGCTCCGCCCTGTTTAATGTTGCGGGAAATTGGAGCGGAGGCATTATCCCCAACAGCAGTGTCCTGTGCGTGTTCAGTGGCAGTCCGCCCAACACCACCATCACCATTTCCGCGTACAGCAGTCATAATAATGGATTGCGATTCGACGCAGGGGCGGCGGCTTTCACTTTTGTCGGCACCACAACCCAAGCCGCGACCGAAATACGCACGAGGGGTTCCGGCACCGGCGGTTTGGGCCAGGGCATCGTGAACAATAGCGCCAACCAGGTGACGTTTAACGCGCCGGTCAGATATTACAGCTTCGGCGCCGGGACTCTGCTGGCTACCGAAATGTGTGTCATCAACGCCAACGGTGGCAATATAGCATTTAATACAGCCACGTGGGGCAGTGCCAACCCCGCTCTCAGTGGGCACGGCGGCACGCTCCAGTTTATTGCGGCCAGCGGTAAAACAATTACCGTGGGTGCCGCCACAACGCCCGGGATCATTGCAACCGGTGGCGCCGGTGGCGGCGGGTTGATCAAGGATGGCGCTGGCACCCTGGTTCTGAACGGGACCTCCGCCAATACTTATGGCGGGCCGACCACCGTTAACGCCGGAACGTTGACGGCGGGCAAGGTCAACGCCCTGGGGGCGGGGACCGCTCTCAATGACTTGACCATCAACGGCGGCACGCTGGGCATTGGCAACTTCAATCAGGCTGTGGATGGGGTGACGGTTGCCGGCGGCACGATTACCGGTGGCTCCGGCACTTTGACCGGAACCAGCTACGCTCTCCAGAGCGGCACGGTCAATGCAAAGCTTGGCGGGTCAGCCGCCGTGACCAAGACCACGGCGGGCACGGTGACGTTGGGCGCCGCGAACACTTATAGTGGCAACACCACCATTAGCGCCGGCACCTTGAAGCTTGGCGCCTCCGGTTCGTTTGCCAACAGCCCGAACATCATCATGAATGGGGGCACGCTGGATGTTTCCGCCGTCAGCGGGTTCACGCTGAGTGCCAGCCAGACGCTCAAGGGCAACGGAAATATTTCGGGTGCGGTGATCGCCAACGGCACGGTCTCGCCGGGAGCCTCGATCGGCACGCTCACCCTGGACTCCAGCCTGACGCTGGGGGCAGCGGCCAATACCCTGATGGAGATCAACCGCGCTGCCGTTCCTCAAAATGCCGACCTGATTTCGGCTGCGAGCATCACTTTGGGGGGTGTGCTGACCGTCACGGACATTGGCAGTGGTGGTTTTATGGCCGGCGATTCCTTCAATCTGTTTGATGGCACGCTGTCCGGCGCCTTTAATTCCTTGATCCTGCCGGTCCTGCCGTCCGGAAAAACCTGGGACACCTCAGGGCTCGCGGCCGGCGGCAACGGCATTCTGTCGGTCGTGCCGGAACCCTCCACGGCTGCCTGCTTCGGTTTGGGCGTTGCGGCCCTGCTGATCCTGCGGCGCCGCAAGGCTTGAGTTTTTCCCTCAACTGCCTTTTCTCTCATGCAGCAAGAGCCGCCAGTAGTGGCGGCTCTTGTGTTTGTACGCCGGGTCCGGGAGCGGACTTTATCCAACCCCAACGAAACCCCGGCATCCTGGGTTGTTCAACGCCTCGCTTCCAAGCTCCCCCTGCCGTCCGTCACCCTCTTTTGGGAGTCAGCAAACTTGCCACCTGCATGGATGCGCAACCGCGAGGCTGCTGCGCGCTGGCGCCAAGCCCTTGAGGGCAACGGCCAGCGTAACGGTTCCGAAACGGGAGGGAAGGGAAACATTTTTATCTATCCGGGGCTGGGGATTTTTATGCGCCGAGCGGACGGCCCTTTCCCGCTTGCCGGGGGCGGCTTTTGGGGGCGCCAAAAGCGGGCAAAAAAAAATTAAGAAAATTGTTGACACGGGGTCAGAGATTTGGCAATTTAGCCGCACAGATAAGATTTAACCTGTATCTAGAGAAATAAACGCATTATGAAAATCAAGATCGCTATCCTCATGGCAGCAACGCTGGCATTCGCGGCGTCCACTCAGGCGCAAGGCAATATATTATGGCAAGATGACTTTGAGTCGTATGCTAATACGGCAGCCTTAAGTGGTCCCTACACCCAAATCTATCCGAGCTACCCGGTACTGTTGGATACGACTAAAGGCTACCAGTCCGCCCAATCCATCCATTTTGACCTGCCGACTGCAAACAGCCAACGTCGGATGTATATCAATATTCCCGGAGGTCCCGTGACTCCGACCGATCAGGCCCCACTCAAGTTGGAGTTCTGGACTGATCTTGACACGGCGATTTGGAGCACGCGGCAATACATCGAGATCCGTGGCTACTCTGGTGGCGAATACGGCTCGGGCACTCTTAATCAACTCATTGCCTTGGGCTTTACTTCCTCGGGCGTGAATACTGCACGGATCAACCAGCGCGTCATGGCCGGATTTACTGGCACTGCGTGGGGCGACCTTACGGATACTTATGCGACCCGGGCGACTATCGCGGATCCTAACAATGACTGGACTAAATTGGCCATGGTGCTCTATCACAACAAGGTTGAGTTCTACGTCAATGATAACTTGGATACGACTCAGACGATGACGGCGGGGGTCGCGTTTGATAGTATTGTGATCGGCTCGGGCTTGAGCAGTGCCGGGGCAGATGTCTGGTTTGACGGTATTAAGCTGACGCAGGTTCCCGAGCCGTCCTCGGCGGTCTTGGCCCTCTTGGGCGGGTTGGGCGTCTTTGCCTGGATTAGCCGCCGTCGTCAGGCTTAATCCCGCGCCTTATTTGTGATTCGGCAAGGGCCGCCAGCAATGGCGGCCCTTGTGCTTTTCGACCAGGGAGGACGAGCGTTCCCGCAGAACGCGACTTCCCCGTCCATCTGCGAGCGTCAGGGCAGGGACGGCTGCTCGTCCACCCTAAAGAAGCCGCGGCATTCTCCCGGGCGCGTCTGGACCCTGCCCCCGGAGCGCCGACTTGCAGTCGGCTTTGCGTGACCGAAGACCGGTGAGTTCCGCTTTGGCCGATGGACATTCTAAGCCGACTGCAAGTCGGCGCTCCGGCCTGGGGCGAATTGGCCACGGTGGCACGGGCGAGAAGGGGCGCATTCTCCTTTCCCGCCGCGGCTCTTTGCCCTAAGCTGACGGCCACGATGCAGAAGGAGACCACGCTGGCCCTCTTGCAGCAGATGCTCGGCCCGGAGGCGCAATTCCGCGACGGGCAATGGGAGGCCATTGACTTGGCGGCCAACCAGCGGCAGCGATTGCTGGTCGTCCAGCGCACGGGCTGGGGGAAGAGCGTTGTGTATTTCCTGGCGGCCAAAATCCTGCGCGACGCCGGCGCCGGGCCGACGCTGCTCATCAGCCCGCTGCTCTCGCTGATGCGCAACCAGATTCTCGCCGCCGGGAGACTGGGCATCCGCGCGGCGACCATTCACAGCCAGAACCTTGAGGAGTGGGAGCGGGTGCGGGGCGCGCTGCAAACCAACGAGGTGGATGTGTTGATGGTGTCGCCCGAGCGCCTGGGCAACCACGCTTTCCTCAAGAAACTGCTGCCGCTCATTCAGGGCGGCATCGGCATGTTCGTCGTGGACGAGGCGCACTGCATCTCGGACTGGGGCCATGATTTCCGCCCGGACTACCGCCGCATCGTGCGCGTGCTGCGGTTGCTGCCGCCGCAAGTGCCGGTCATCTGCACCACCGCCACCGCCAACGACCGTGTCGTGCAGGATATCGAGTCGCAGATCGCCAGCCTCCGCATCCTGCGCGGCCCACTCGTCCGCCCCTCGCTCAAGCTCTACAATATCAAGCTGGACAGCCAGGCCGACCGGCTGGCGTGGCTGGCGCACTTCCTCCCCCAACTGCCCGGCAGCGGCATCATCTACACCCTCACGGTGCCGGATGCCCGGCGGGCCGCCCAATGGCTCCAGCAACAGGGCATTGCCGCGCGGGCCTATCATGCCGACTTGGAAGCCCACGAGCGCATCGCCGCCGAACACGCGCTCCTGAACAACGAAGTCAAGGTGCTGGTCGCCACGGTCGCGCTGGGCATGGGCTTCGACAAGCCGGACCTCGGGTTCGTCATCCACTTCCAGCGGCCCGGCTCGGTGGTCGCCTATTATCAGCAGGTGGGCCGCGCCGGGCGCGCGGTGGATTCCGCCTTCGGCATTCTCCTGAGCGGGCGCGAGGACGACGAAATCCAGCAATACTTCATCCACAGCGCCTTCCCGCCGGCGGAGGTGATGACCGGCGTGCTCGAAGTGTTGGGCAAGTCGGGGACGCTGACGCTCGACCAGATTGGCGCGGAGCTGAACTTCAGCCGCGGGGCGATGGAGAAAGCGCTCAAGCTGCTGGAAGTCGAGGGCGCCGTGGAGCACGACCAAGCCGGCTACACCCGCACCGCCAACCCGTGGCGTCCGGATACCGTCCGCTTCGAGCAGGTCACCCAACGCCGCTACGCGGAACTGGCGGAGATAAAGCGCTACGTGGAGCACCCCGGCTGCCTGATGGAGTTCCTCGCCCGCGCGCTCGATGACCCGGCGGCGGCGCCCTGCGGCAAGTGCATGAATTGTTCCGGCCACCGCCAGCGCCGCTCGGCCCCGCCGGCGCGGGTCCAGGCGGCGGTGGACTTCCTGCGGCATGATGCCCTTGAGTTGCCGCCGCGTCGCTTTTGGCCCGGGCCCGTGCTGGCAGAGGTCTATCAGGTCCTGCCGGAGGCGATCGAGCGCTACGAGCATGGGCGGCTCAAGATGACGATCCCGGAACGGTTGCGCGCTCAGCCCGGGCGCGTGCTCTGCATGTACGGCGACGCCGGCTGGGGCCGGGAAGTCGCGCGTGGCAAGTATGAGACGGGCCGGTTCAGTGATGCGTTGGTGGCGGCGGCGGCAGAATTGATTCAGAGCCAGTGGCAGCCGGATCCTCCGCCCCAATGGGTTACGGCCGTGCCGTCTGAGCACCACTCCGAACTTGTGCAGGATTATGCCCGGCGGCTTGGGGCGAAGCTGGGTCTGCCTTTTGTCGCGGCCTTGCGCAAGAGCCGCGGCAAGCAGCCCCAGAAGCAGATGCAGAACAGCGCCCAGCAATTACGCAATGTGCTCCGGGCCTTTCACGTCGCTGACGCGCCTGATTTGGCTCGCCCGCGCCCCGAGGCCGCCACCGCCGGAATCAGGCGGGTGTTTCAGCAAGTGGCCCGGCAGGTGGCCGCCACCTTCGGCGCGGCGCCCGTGTTGCCGCCCGTCCCGGTTCTGCTGGTGGACGACATGGTGGATTCGGGATGGACGCTAACCATGGCCGCGGTATTGTTGCAGCGTCACGGCAGCGGCCCGGTCTATCCGTTTGCCCTCGCCAAAGCGTCGCCGCGGGGGAGTTGAATGAGTTAAATGCGAAAGTAACGCCGCGGGAGGGTGCGTGGCCTGCGGGTCGTGGTAGGCCGCCTGCCCTTGCGCGGCGTAGATAAGAATGATGCTCGGTATGATGGGTTACCTTGGTTGACATGAACGTTAGCGATTATCTCAGTGATGATGGTTTGGCGCTGCTGGCGCTATGCTCGGCTTTCGCCCTGCCCGAAGGCGCGGCGGCGGGCAGGGCGGCCCCGCTTACCCTGGCTGAATGGAACAAACTGGGGCGGAAAATCCACGACTCGCCGCTCAAGCAGCCCGCCGCGCTCCAGGGTTGCGCTGCCGATGTGTTGGCCAGGGAGTTGGCCATTCTGCCGGGCGACGCGGAACGCATCGTTCAGTTGCTGGAGCGCTCGGGCCGCCTCGCGCTTGAGCTGGAAGGGCTGTTCTCGCGCGGGCTGTGGGCGGTCAGCCGCGTGGACGGACTTTATCCGAAGAAGTTGCGCGACACGCTGAAGCATCAGGCGCCGACGGTGCTGTTCGGCGCAGGCGATTCTCAACTGCTCGGCCGGGGCGGCGTGGCGGTGATTGGCTCGCGTAATATTGACGAGGCCGGCACCGCCTTCGCCGAGGCCGTCGGACGCAAGATTGCGGCGGCCCGTCTGCCCGTGATTTCCGGCGGCGCGCGCGGCACCGACCGCCTGGCCATGAGCGCCGCGCTTGAAGCCGGTCGGCCCGCCGTCGGGGTCCTGGCTGACAGCCTGGAGCGCACCGTCCGCCAGCCCGACCTGCGCCAGATGCTGCTCGATGGGCAGTTGGCGCTGCTGACTCCGTATGCCCCAACCGCCGGCTTTTCCGTCGGCGCGGCGATGGGCCGTAACAAGGTTATCTACGGGCTGGCGGATTTCGCGGTGGTGGTAAGCAGCGACTATCAGACTGGCGGCACCTGGGCCGGCGCCGTCGAGGCCCTCAAAGCCGGCTGGTGTCCCGTCTTCGTTCGCGACGGCGCCCACGTGTCCAGAGGCAACCGCGAACTCCTCAAGCTCGGCGCCGCCGTCCTGCCCGAGGGGGAGTTGAGCCAAATCTCAGACCTGCCCCTCTGGCTGGGGCAGCACGCCAGGAGCAAACCGGTCGAAGGAGACCTGTTCGATTAAACTCCCTGCTTAACCGGAAACCAGCCGCCACTCGGTTTGCAAACCGCGCCGCTCAATCCATTCGTCGAGCGCGGGCCGGTCTATTTGCCCGCCGGAAACCGCGATCATAGAACGGATGTCACGCAGGTGCTTTTCCGTGCCGCCTTCGCGGTAATACCCAGCTTGCGGGGATGACGTACTCCGGCGGGGCGAGCCTCACCGTTTCCCCCTCGACTGGACGGAACGCTTCAGTCGAAACGCCCAGGCGTGCAGCTCATCCCGCCCGGTCGTGTAGCAGCCGGCTTTGAAGCCGGTTCCGAGGTGGATGATGTTGAAGCGGCCTCGTTGTTCCCGCGGGCCTCCGCGGCGATGACTTCCACCGGCGACAGGTAGAAATCAGCCGCGGGGAAGAGCTCGACCAGCCGCTGAATCAGGTTCGGGCATGCCGGAAAACCTGCCGCACCGCGGCGTTGAGTTGCTCCTCTGTCCAGTCGGGATGCTGCGCGCGCAGGCCAGCCAGCTTGAGCTTGCGCGCCGACCAGTATAGCTGCTCGGCCAACCGCAGCCGCTGCTCGCCGGTCATGGCGCGGAAGATTTCAATCTGCTCGGGACTGGTTTTCTCGTCGGCCAGCATCACCAGGAGGATGCGCCCGGAGCCGCGATAAAGCAAGCCCGACGGGCAGATGCCGCTACGCGGTGCGGCGGGAATAGGGACTGGGGCACTTTCCCGTGGACGGAAGACCATGAGGGCCAGCGAGCCCGGGCATGCTATGAAACTGCTATGCCCAATGGCTCGGGCCGGAGGAAATGACCTGGTCGCGCGCGACGGCGCTGTAGCGTCACACTCCCGCCGGCGCGGGTGTTGAGGCGCCACTTCTGGCGGCGGCCAAATCCGCCTTGCGCTGGCGGAGGCTTTTGAAGAACTCGAAGCCCTCGCGGCAGCGGCGGACGAAGACTTCCTTGTCTTCGAGCATGGTCTTGATGATGCGCAGGATGGGCTTGGGGCGCAGGTAATAGGCGCGGTAGAAGCGGTCCACGGCCTCGAAGATGGCGTCCTTGCTCAGGCCCGGGTATTCGAGGGCGCTTTGCTGGAAGCCGTCGGGCTCCACCAGGTCGGTCTTGTCCCGTTTGACGAACCAGCCGTTTTGGCGGGCCATTTCATACAGTTCAGTGCCGGGGTACGGGGCGGCGAGGCTGACTTGCATGCTGAACATGTCCAGTTCCAGCGCGAAGCGGATGCTCTCTTCGATGGTTTGCGGCGTTTCGATGGGCAGGCCCAGGACGAAGGTGCCGTGGATGACGACGCCGGCGTCATGGCAGGCCCGGGTGAAGCGGCGCATTTCCTCCAAGGTGACCCCCTTCTTGATGTTTTTGAGAATCTGCGCGTTGCCGCTTTCGTAGCCGACCAGAAACAGGCGCAGGCCGCAATCCTTGAAAAAGCGCACGGTGTCGGCGTCGAGGTTGGCGCGGCTGTTGCAGCTCCAGGCCAGGCCGAGCGGGCGAAGCCGTTGGGCGATCTCACGGGCGCGCGGCAGGTTGGCGGTGAAGGTGTCGTCGTCGAAGAAGAACTCGCGGACCTGCGGGAAGAGGCGTTTCAGGTAGGCCATTTCGGCGGCGACATTCTGCGGAGAGCGCACGCGGTATTTATGTCCGGCGATGGTTTGCGGCCAGAGGCAGAAGGTGCATTGGGCGGGGCAGCCGCGCCCGGTGTAGAGGCTGAGGTAGGGATGGAGGAGGTAGCCGATGTAGTATTTCTCGATTTGCAGGTCGCGTTTATAGACATCCGCCACCCACGGCAGGGCGTCCATGTCCGTGATGATTTCACGTTCGGGATTATGCCGGATCCGCCCCTCGCGGTCGCGGTAGCTCAAGCCGGCAATGGTCTCCAGCGGGCGCCCCTCGGCGACTTCCAAACAGGTGTAATCGAATTCCTTCCGCCCAACCCAGTCAATGGCCGAGGAGACCTTGAGGGTTTCAGCCGGCAGGACCGCCGCGTGCGCGCCGACGAAGCCGATTTTGGTTTCCGGCCGGTTCCGTTTGATGGCTTCGGCAACCTTGCAATCGTTTTTCAGCGAAGGGGTTGAAGTATGAATGATGACGTGGTCGTAGTGGCGGGCCGTTTCCAGGCAGTATTTGATGTCCAGGCCGTGCGGGGGGCAGTCCAGCAGCTTTGAGTGGGGCACCAGCGCCGCCGGTTGGGCGAGCCAGGTCGGATACCAGTAGCTGGTCACTTCGCGGCGCGCCTGGTAGCGCGAGCCGGCGCCGCCGTCAAAACCATCGAAGCTGGGAGGGGAAAGAAACAGGGTTTGCATGGTCTAGTCTGCCGGGCGGAGGGGCGCCGGGGAAACGTCCGGTGGCGCGAGGCGGCTCCTGCCGCTTTCTCCTGGGCGGGGCCTGTCCGGGGCGGCGGATTGGGCGCCCGCGGCATTGGGGCCGGAGGCGGCTCCGGCTGCGGCGCGATGGCCTTTGCCGATGGAAACCCCGTTGAACGCCTTCACCGGGGGGGCGGCAGGGTTGGGTTTGGGCCGGGGGCCGAAATTGTAGCGGATATTCTTCCAGGTATCGCCGCGCTGATAGTTGACGCCGAGGGCGCCGCTGGGGTCGTAGCCGCAGTGCACCATGCAGTTCTCGCAACGCGGGTCGCGCGCCACGCCATTCACCACGCCATACCGGGACCAGTCCACCTGGTCCAGCATTTCCTGGTAGCGGGCGTAATGGGCGTCGGTGATAAGATAACAGGGAGCTTTCCAGCCTTTGATGTTGCGAGTGGGAATGGCCCAGGCAGTGCAAGTCAGCGCGCGCTGTCCGGCCAGGAATTCCTGGTAAACCGGCGTGCCAAAGATGTTGAACCGCCGGCTCCACTCCTGGATCCGGGCGAACTTCTCGATGGTCAGGGCGCGCGTGAGGAAGAAATCCTCCGGCCGCCGCCCCCGGCGCCGAATCATGTCCTGCTTGGCGGCGTCGTAGTCGTAGCCGGGGGAAATAGTGTGGCCATCCACGCCGAGCGCGGCAAAGAACTGGAACATCTGCTCGATTTCCCGGACATCGGTCTCGCGGTACACCGTGGTGTTGGTTGCCACCTGGAACCCGAGGAGCTTCGCCATGCGGATGGCCGCGACGCACTCCTTAAACACGCCTTCCCGCTCGACGATCAAGTCGTGGGTGTATTCCAGGCCGTCCACGTGAACATTCCAATAAAGCCACGGGGAGGGCGCGATGACGGGCCGTCCATTGCGGTTGCCCTGGCGGATGAAAGCGGCGTCCGAATCCGCGATGAGCTGCCCGGCCAGCAACTGCGCCAGAACCGGCTCCTGCCGCGGCGAATAGGTTGCCGCCAGGTAATCCTTGAGTTTCTTGCGCATGAGCAAGCCATTGGTGCAAATATAGACAATGCGTCGTTGCGCCCGCAGGCCCGCGACCAGTTCCTCGATCTGGGGATAGAGCAGCGGTTCCCCGCCGCAGACCGAGACCATTGGCGCGTCGCATTCCCGCGCCGCCGCCAGGCAGTCCGCCAGCGGCATGAGATTCTTCAGGCTCGTGGAATACTCGCGGATGCGGCCGCAACCGGTGCAGGAGAGGTTGCAGGTATGCAGCGGTTCAAGCTGCAGCACGAGCGCAAACCGCGGGGTGCGCCGTAATTTATGTTTAAGGATATGACGGGCGATTTTGACCGTCAACGCGAGCGGAAATCGCATGGCACCGGACTCAGAACAGGGCGACTTCGAGGGGCGGCGTTTCCGTGGGCCGGATCAGGTCCGGGTGGGCCGGCGGCGGGTCGGCTCGCAACAGTCCCGGCAGGAGGAAAGTGGCGGGCGAGACGCTTTGCGTGTGGTTGATGCCGCTGCAGCCGGCACCGGCCGCCAGGAGGCTCACGCATATTGCCAACCGTGCAATTTTCCAGTCTAATTTCAACTCTGATTAGCATAGCTCAAGTCAGGATGGGTGCAAGCCGCAATTCGCGGGCGGTGGCCGCGCTGGCTTTTGGCCTGGGCCTGTGCGTGGCGGCGGGCGCCGCCGGCGCGGACGAGCCGCCTTTGCCGGCCGGGTTCGCCGCCGCCGCGCGGCAGAGCTACGCGGAGGCGCAGGCGGCTTACCAGCGCGCGCCGACGGAGGTGACGGCGGCCTGGCAACTGGCCCAGGCGTGCTTTGACCAGGCGGAGTTTGCCACCAACAAGACCGAGCGCGCCTCCCTGGCGGAGCAGGGGATCGCGGTTTGCCAGCGCGCGCTGGCGCACGCAACCAATTCGGCTCCGCTCCATTACTACCTCGGGATGAATCTCGGGCAACTGGCCCGCACCCGGACGTTGGGCGCGTTCAAGCTGGTCAGCCAGATGGAGCGCGAATTTATCCAGGCCGGCGACCTGGATCGGCAGTTTGACCACGCCGGCCCCGACCGCAATCTCGGGCTGCTCTACCGCGATGCCCCCGCCTTTGGCAGCATCGGGAACCGCAGCAAGGCGCGCGAACACCTGGCGCGCGCGGTGCAGTTGGCCCCGCGGTATCCCGAGAACCGGTTGAACCTTGTTGAGTCCTGCCTGAAATGGGGGGAATCCCGCGAGGCCGGGCGCGAGCTGGCCGCGCTCGAAGCCATCTGGCCCGCCGCGCGCACCAACCTGACGGGCGCCGCATGGGCGGCGAGTTGGGCGGATTGGGAACCGCGCCGGCAAAGGCTCAAGGATAGAATCAAACTGCCTCCCGAGGCGGCCGAGCGACCCTCCCGCCAGCGTTGAGCCGGTTAATCTTGTGGCTCCGGCGGCGCGGATTTTCGAGGCGGCCCCGGGCGCGCCCAGGGGCGCGTGCGGGGACGGGGCCATCGTCGTCCGCCGGGAGCGCTAGCGCCTTCTCCGCCCGGCCTACCGCACTTTCAGCCGGAAATAATCAATGGTCTTGACCAGGCCCGTCGCCAGCGGCACACGGGGCGACCAGCGGAGGATTTTTTTGGCGCGGGTAATGTCCGGCCGGCGCTGGCGGGGATCGTCCTGCGGCAGCGGGCGGAACGTGATTTTGCTGCGGGAGCGGGTGGCGCGGATGACGGCGTGGGCGAACTCCAGCATGGTCATTTCCGTGGGGTTGCCGATGTTCACCGGTAGATCATAGTCGCTCATCATCAGCCGATAGATGCCTTCGATCAGGTCCGAGACGTAGCAGAAGCTGCGGGTCTGGTCGCCCTGGCCAAACACGGTGAGCGGCCGCTGCTTGAGCGCCTGGCTGATGAACGCCGGCACGACCCGGCCGTCGTTCAGCCGCATTCGGGGGCCGTAGGTGTTGAAGATGCGCACGATGCGGGTTTCGACCCGGTGCTCCTGGCGATAAGCCATGACGAGCGCCTCGGCGAAGCGCTTGGCTTCGTCGTAGCAGCCGCGCGGGCCAATCGGGTTTACGTGGCCCCAGTAGTCTTCGGTCTGCGGGTGGACCAGGGGATCGCCGTACACTTCCGAGGTCGAAGCCAGGAGAAAGCGCGCCCGCTTGTTCTTGGCCAGCCCCAGGGCCTTGTGGGTGCCCAGCGAGCCGACTTTCAAGGTCTGGATGGGCAGCTCCAGGTAGTCAATGGGACTGGCCGGCGACGCAAAGTGCCACACATAATCCACCCGCGTATCCAGGAAAAGAAACTCGGTCACGTCCTGCTGGATGAACTTGAAGCGGGGATTTCCTCCCAGGTGCGCGATGTTATCCACCGAGCCGGTGACAAAATTGTCAATCCCGATGACCTGGTGTCCGCGCGCCAACAGCCGGTCTGTGAGGTGCGACCCAAGGAAGCCGGCGGCGCCGGTGACGACCGAGACCGGCCGGGAGCGAGGGAGCGTTTTGCGGCGTTGTTTCATAATAATTTAAGCGCGGCGGTTTCCGGGCGGCTTACTTGGCGCCCGCGCCGGACAGCACGGCCGGCAGGGTGCCGCAGAGGATCTTGAAGTCGAGCCAAAGCGACCAGTTATCAATGTACTCCAGGTCCAGCCGCACCCATTCCTGGAAGTCGGTGACGTTGCTGCGCCCGCGGATTTGCCACAGGCAGGTCAGCCCGGGCTTGACGCTCAGGCGGCGCCGGTGCGCCAGGTCGTAGAACCGCTTGACTTCGTCCACCGGCAGCGGGCGCGGCCCCACGAGGCTCATCTCGCCGCGCAGCACGTTAAAGAGCTGCGGGAACTCATCGAGGCTGTACTTGCGGAGGAACCTGCCGATGGGCGTGATGCGCGGGTCGTTGCTCACTTTGAAGACCGGGCCGGTCATTTCATTCATGGCATCAAGCTCGTGTTTGAGCTGCTCGGCATTGGTCACCATGGTGCGAAACTTGTAGATGGTGAAAGGCCGGCCGTTGATTCCGGAGCGCTGCTGCCGAAACAGCACCGGCCCCGGCGAGGTCAGCTTGATGAGCAGCGCAATCAGCGCGAACATCCACGACAGGCAGATCAGCAGCACCAGCGAGCCGAAGGTGTCCATCATCTGCTTAATCACCCGCGGCCACGAAGACTCGGGCGCGGAGCGGAAAACCAGCACCGGCCAGCCGTAGAAATCGTCGAAGCTGGTCCGGGAGATTTTGGCCTTGAAGAAATCCGCCACCAGCCAGACCTCGACGCCCTCGGTTTCGCAGGCGCGGATGGCGGCTTCCACCTGCTCAAAGTAGGTATGCCGGGCGCTGAGGATAACCCCATTCACGGCGTGCTCGTGCAGCATTTCCACCAGGTGCTGCACCGGGGCCGTCTTCAAGTCCAGCCGCCCCGCGATTTCCACCTCCGCGGCGGACCGCGCCTGCAACTGGGATTCGATCCGCGCGATTTCCTCGGACTCGCCCACGAGCAGCAGCCGCCGCCGGTATTGCGCCTGCGCGATTCGGTTGGCGGCGATCCCGCGCGTCAATTCCTCTTTGAGAAACACCAGCCCAAACCAGATGACGCCGAACCAGATCACCACCACGCGGGCCACCGGGGGCACCTTGAACAGGAACATCGCCAGCACCAGGCCCAGGCACGTAAAGAAGCAGCCTTTGAAGAGCATCCAGGCCGTGGTGGCCCGCGAACAGAAGGGCGGGCGCGTGTAGAATCCCTGGCCCTCCAGGATCAGCGGCGCGGCGGGAATGAGGACCAGGTACAACCCGACGTAAGCCTCAAACGGCACCGCCCAGGGCACGAACCCGAACAGATCAATGATGTCGAGGTTGGCGCGCAGCTTGTAGGCCAGCCAAAAACTGAGGGCGCAAAGAATGGCATCCATCAGTTGGTGGATTTGCATCCGAATCTGGCGGTCGCGACGCAACATATCTGTTAGCCCGAACCTGATTTCAGCCCGGAGCGGCGGGGTTCGTCGAGCATATTTTTGCCGCGTTCGACCCTGGGCGCGCCGGGGTTCATGGCGCGGCGGGCGCCGCCGGGTCCGGCCGGCGCGGCACCAATTGGAATTCCGGCACCGCGGCCTGCAGGAAGGTCTTCATGCGCTCAAAGGTGGCGTCTTCCTGTCCCGGCGCGCACGCGGCCAGGACGCTGATGGCCGCCCAGCGCTGCAGGACGCCGTGGGTCAGAAGGTCCCGGGCCATCCACCACATCCGCTGCCAATGCCGCGCCGTGTATTCGTTGTTATCCGCCACGAACCAAACCAGGTAAATGCCCCGGGTGCGCACCGGCTGGCCTTCGAACGTTCCCTCCCGGGTGCCGATGAACTTCATCAGCGGCAGATCGTAAGGGTAAGGCCGCTCCAGGTGGACCTGGGTCTCCTCCGTGGCGCCGCGATCAATGCGCCAGCCCGCGCCTTCGATGCAGAATTCCGTCTTATGCAGGCTGGTGCGATCGCTGCCCATCAGCACCACGCCGACGGAGATCATAAAGTCATCCGGAGCCCGGTACAGCCTTTGGCCAAAACTGGTGTCCGCCGGCAGCCAGTCGAGCGTCCTCTGGTCCGGCTCGGATTCCTCCGAGGTATAATCCAGCACGCGCGCCGGCAGCTCCACTTTGAGCCGGTTGCTGCCGGGGATGGGGCTGGTCTTCACGGCGGGCCGGCCCAGTTTCTGGATGCCCTGCAGTCTCGCCAGCAGCGCGGCGGCGCCGCCGATCAAGGCGAGCACGATTATCAGGAGGGTCCACGATCGTCGGTTCATGTCGTATGCGCGTTTAAAACCATCAGCAGCCGGCGTTTCATTTGGGCATTCGGGGCGGGGGGAAGCCGGCTCAGCCGTTCGGGGTGGCGGGCGGCGGCGGCGCCTTGGGCGAGGGCTCATGCAGCCAGCTTCCCAGCAGCAGCAGGCCCGCAAACGCGGCCGCATACGGCAGCAGGCTGAAAATCCCCCCGGGGCCGCCTTCATGGATGTAAGCGCCCCATTCCTGCCCGCCGATCTCGGCGGCGATAACGATCGTCAGCATCCGCACCACGTTGCCCAACACCGCCAGGGGCACCGCAGCCGCCACCAGCACCCCGCGCCGCCACCAGCTCCGGAAGGAAACCATCGCGTAGATCACCGCCACCGCCAGCGTGGCGATGAGACTGCGCATCCCGCTGCAGGCGGCCGCCACCTCGTATTGGTACCGCCCGGTGGGATCGAAAATGGATGTCCCCTGCACGATAATATCAATCGCCAGCAGGTTATGGCAGATGATTTCCACCAACCGGATCACCAGCATGCGCAGCGGGAAGGTAATGGTTATCGCGGACCAGCCCAAAGGGATGCAGAAGGCGAACAGGATGTAGGGGAAGAAACTTTCGCGCAGCCAGGCGGGCCCCCAGCATAAGCCCATCAGCCCATAGACTCCGACAAACAGCGCCATAATGGAGATGCGCGGCTGCTGCACCATGTAGCCTACCAGGTGCAGGCCGAGCGCCAGGACCACAAGCAGCAGCCCCGGCCACCAGGTCCGCAGCGGCAGCGCCAGCAGCGTCTTCCGTTTCCACCAGAAAAGCGCCAGCACCGCGAACGGAATGAGCCGGCCGTGGCTGTCGTCAGTGCCGTTGGCATCCGGGGTCGAGGCGTAGGCCGCGTGCATCCAGCCCAGCAGCGACGGCGTCGGGATGTAACCCAGGGTGGCATTGCCCAGGAAATGGAACAGCGCCAGCCAGGCCGCCAAAAGCAGCAGGAAAAGCCCTTTATTCGGCAGACGCCGCCAGCCGTCCATGAACTCTATCCGGAAGTCCTCGAGAACGCCGTTGGCGTCAGATGGCACGGTTGGCACTGGTTCGGGCATAATTAATTGAATCTATTGGATACACCGCGGCGCCGGAATGCTCAATCTTATTCGTTTCCCGGCTCGGGGCGGCTTTCCCCCGGTTCCGCCGGAAAGCGCACGATATGCCACGGTTGAGGCCCGTGGCTCACCGTCAGGGTGGCAGTTATGGTGTCCAGCACCTCCGCCCCCGTCCGCGCTTGCCAGGCGGCCAGGGGCAGGCCGATTGCCGCAAGGTTGCCGCCATTCACCACGGCATATTGAATGCCGCGCCGCCGGATTTCCGCCGGCGTATCTTCGGGCAAAAAGTGCTTCACCCGCCGGGTGAAAAAGGGCCGCCACAGGGAAATATCTATGTCATCGGCATTCCCCATGAACCCCACCACCGTCAACCCTTGCGGCAGCCGCGCCCGCACCTCCGCCAGCGGATCCCAGCGCTGGTCATAAACACTGTAAACCGCCAGGGCCCGCTGCGCGGTTCGTTGCTCGGGATGCGCCGCCAGCACCTTCGTCAAAAGAGTCCGGGCGGGCCACAAAGGCCGGCCCGGCGTCACGACGATCACCAGCAGCGCGAGCAGCAGGGTGCCGCCTTCCAGCCAGCGCCACCACCGGGATCGGACCACGCCGAGCGGCCTCGTCCCCAGCAGCAATACCGGGAAAAGCAACGCATAGTAGGGCGAAATCAGCCGCGCCGGCGTCACCATGCCGGACTTCACACAATAAGCCAGCAGCGATACCCACGGCGACAACAGCGCGCCCCAACGCACCCAGCCCGGAATCCCCGGAGGGCCCGCCCGGCTCCCGCCCCCGGCCGGGGCCCCGCGCCGCCACAGCGACGCCCCCACGCTGGCCGCCAGCAACACACTCACCCCGAATCCCAGGCCGGCCCAGTCTTCGGTCGGCATTTCGCCCAGCATCATGAAGCCGCCCTCGAAATTCGCCTCCAGGGGCCCGGCGATCGCGCGCGGCAGCAGGGCCAGCGCCGAGCGGTTCCACCACCCCGCCAGGGGGAAAAAGGTGGGCACAAAGTTGTTCGTGAACAACAGCAGCGCGTTGCCCCAAATCCCCACCAGCGGGTTCTTCATATCCATGCCCGCCCGTTCGAGCACCAGGCCCGACCAATCCCCGCAATAGCGGATATTCAACAGCGCCGTGGGCAGGAAAGAGACCACCCCCGCCAGCAGGATCACCAGCCCGGTGGCCCCCAGCCGCCGCTTCAATTGCGGCAGCAGCGGCAGAACCACAATCGCGCAGGGCAGCAGCAGCGTCAGGTTGCTCGCCTTGGCCCCGGTCAGCAAGGCCGCCGACAGGAACGAAAGCCACAGGTCCGACGCCCGCCGCGATTCCCAGGCCCGCAGGCCAAAGTCCATCGCGGCCAGCGCATAGACCGCCGGGAAGGTGTCGTTCCCGGCGCCCCCGGCCTGCACCAGAAAGCTGTATCCCGTCGGCAGCAGCCACATCCAGTGCCAGGCCACCCGGCCCCGCACGCCAAGCCGCTTAAACAGGCTGAACACCAGCCCGGGCAGCAGGAGAAACGGGATGAAGTTAACCAGGAACAGGCCGCGATCGGACTTCGTGAACAGCAGCAGCGGCGCGGTCAGCCATTCCAGGCCGCACGCCCGGTTGTTGAGCCGGTAGTTGGAGGTGTCAATCCAATGCCAGTGCCCTTCCATCAGCCAGTGCAAAACGCGCGGCGTCCGATACGTCATGGCCGTATGATTGCTCGGCGGATATAGCGCTCCGCCGAGAAAGATCAGCAGGGTCAGCCCCAGGAAACAGGCCGGCAGCCACCGCCGGAAGCGCGCCTTCACCTTGCGCCACTTAAAGCCCGTTCCCGGCCGCTTCTCGCCGGAGCCCCGGCGGCCCAGCAGAAACGCCGCCGCCGCCAGGCCGCCAAAGACCAGGTAGCCTCCCCGGTTCAACTGCCCCACTGCCGACAGAGACCACCCCGCAAGGGTGGCCAGCGCGGAAACCCAAATCCAGATCCTGATGAGCGGCAGAAAACTCATCGGCTAGAACATGCCCGCCACCCTCTGCGCCCGCCCGGGGCCGCTCATGGAAACGACCCCTCCTGAATGGCCTTAAACAACGCGCGCCCGGCCAGCGCGTGGCCCCGCGCGTTCCAATGGGGATCCGTCTTGAAGTAGCAGCTTAGCGGGTCGCCGGCGGCCTCCATCAGGGGCCGGACATCCAGCACGCTAAGGCCGGCCTCGCGCAGCATCCGCGCGAATGTCTCGTGGACGCGCTGCTCGGTGGCAATATGCGCGCCGTGCCAGAGATTGCGCGAGGGGATGAGGAGCACCAGCATCTCGCGCCCCGTTCCCAGCTTGATCAGCTCATCCCGGCTGGCCTGGAGCACCGTTTCATTCCAGACATTGTGCCCGGTCAGTTCGTCAATGCTGCGCGCGATGCCCAGCTTGTGCAGCAACCGGCGGGTGGGCCCAAACCGCTGCAATTCAAACGAAGCCGCGATATACAGCGCGCTATGCTCCTTGATCCACCTTCGCAAACCCTCCTTGCTCGTCGCCGCCGGCTGGCCCATCAAGTCCCACGCCCCCAACCCGTCGCGGTAATCACGCAAATCGTTCTCCATGCAGACCCCCACCACCATCCTCCGAACCCGGGCCCCGCAGCCCTCGGCATAGCGCAGCAGCCGCCCATAGCCGATGAAGTTGTCGGGGATGGCTATGTTAAACACCCGCGTCGGCAGCTCATGCGCCTTGAACTCCTGTTCCAACTGGTTCGAAAACCGCTCGTTTTCCTCGACCCCCCAGCCCATGGTGTAGGAGTCCCCCAACGCAAACCAATCCCCCTCTGTGGCCTCCGTCACCCGCTTTTCGTCGCGAAAGCCATCCGCATTGAACCGGAGCACGGAATTGTAGTCCCCCTTCGGCGTTGCCATCCGCACCGTTTGGCCCGCCGGGCCGACCGCCAGGCCGTTAGTCACCAGCCGAAAAGGCACCTGCGCCGCCGGGCAGAAATAGGGAAACCGCCACCGCACCACCAACTCCATCAGCGACAGCCCCACGGCAAGCGTCACGGTCAGCAAAAGAACCTTCGCCGCCGCACGGCGCAGCCGGGAAGTCTTGATCGGGCAGGGATCTGGCCCCGTCGCAACCTGCGTCATAAGTCCTGCCAACCTAGCCAAATCTCCGCCGGACTTCAATCCTGAACCCCAAAACGCCTCAAGAAAAGCGAACTGGTACATCCGCCCATGCCGGCCTGCGGCCAAAATGCCAAGGCGCTGCCCGGCAAACCCTCGGCCCGGCGTCCCCACGCCAGCAGCAAAACTCCCTCCAATATCCGTCTTTTCCCCCTGCCAAAGCGCCGTGTACAAGGGGTGTACAAGGGATGCTCACCGGGAGTCCATAGGATTTTAGCTGGTACACCCGATGAGCATCCCTTGTACACCCCTTGTACACGGTTTGTTGGCAGCCATATAAAAGCTTGCAACGAGTGTAGTTGAGTGGGATTTCGACTAATGCGAGCTCAGGCATGGAGCAGGGGGGCTGGCAAGGGCAGTGGAAGTGTCCAATAATTGGACAGTTTGCGGCGGCTTTGCTGTAAAGGTTAATCGGGCAGGAGAGGTTGTCTGATTCAGGGGGAGTTGTCTGTCGGGGAAGGCGGGGTTCGGGTCGTGGGCGGATGGCGGGAGTTTTAGCTTGCGGCAACCCGGTGCCATCGGTTGCAATCTCTTTCGCTTGCTGGCCGTTTATATCACACGAATCACAGTCAGGCCGGCCGCCGCCATCCTGGATTGGCGTCGGCGCGGTTTGCGGGGGGCATGAACTGGAGCCGCCTGAGACACTTTGCCTGGGTTGACACGCGGGCCCGGTTTGTGGCGGGGGTCCCTCCGGCTGGCGCCTTGTTGGACCTGGGGTCGTCCGACGGCGAGACTTTGGGGCATATAGCCGAGTTGCGGCCGGATTTGCGCCTTTTTGCCGCCGACCTGGTGGGCGCTCCGGAGAAGTATCCCGCAGGGTGCCAGTTTCAACGGGCCGATCTGGAGCGCGAAACGCTGCCCTGGCCCGGGGGGTCAATGGATGCCATTACCTGCATGCAACTGGTGGAGCATTTGCGTGATTTGAACTTGCTGATGCAGGAGGCGGCGCGGCTGCTGAAGCCGGGCGGCCGAATCTTCTTTGAAACCCCGCATCCCAAGACCCTGTCCCTGCCCAGCTTGCAGGGCCGGGCGAAGGGAATGTTCACGCTGAACTTTTACGATGACCCCACGCATGTGCGGTGTGTTCCGGTGGCGACGCTGGCAGCGTGCGTGCGCGGCGTGGGCCTGGAGGTGGTGGCCAGCGGCATCTCGCGTAATTGGCTATTTGCGGCCGCCCACCTTTGCTACTGGTTTTTGCCGCCCAGCCGCCGCAAGTACACCGCCCGGGTGCATTGGCTGGGGTGGTCGAGCTTTCTCATCGCGCGCCGGCCGGCATAGATTGTCGCCGCCGCCGCCGGAGGTTCGGCGCGTCAGCCGGGGGAACCGTTCTTTCGGGTTACTGGCGTTCGTAGATCAGCAGGGCGGAACCGGGCTTGTCGGGCAGCGTGGCTTCGAGGCCGGTGTGAGCCAATTCGCTGCCGGAGCATGTGAACGACTGTTTGCGGTCGAGGTTGGTGATGCGGCAGGAGGCGTGCGCGTCCAGTCTCTGCAAGTTGAACCGGGCGGATTGGCAGGGGCTGTCAGGCCGGCGCGGGGCAACGACGAGGCCCTTGCCGGGGGATGGCCGATCCGGCAGTTCCGAAGCGGCATCCGCGGCGTTTCGGGAAGGCGTACAAAGCAGTAATTGACCCGGCTGGAAACCCGGGCAAGTATAATAGGATTCCGCATGAGACGAAGCGCTCCTTTACGCAAGAGGGCCAGGGCGGCCAGGCCGGGCCTGGCGCCGGAGCCCATGACTGGCCGGCAACGGTTCCTGGAGGCTTGCCAGTGCCGCCCCGTGGACCGGCCGCCGGTCTGGCTGATGCGCCAGGCGGGGCGAGCCCTGCCCGAATACCGCGCGCTCAAGGAGAGATATTCCTTCCTCGAACTGGTCCAAACGCCGGACCTGGCCACCGAGGCGACCTTGCAGCCCATCCGCCGATTTGGTTTCGATGCGGCCATCCTGTTCTGCGACATTCTGGTCGTGGCCGAGGGAATGGGCCAGCGCTACGAGTATCGCGACCGGGGCGGCATCCAGATGGAGTTTTTGCTGAAATCGGCCCGGGAGGTTGACCGGTTGCAGGTGGGGGCGGTGACCGACCGGTTGCAATACGTTGCCCGGGCGTTGGCGCAGGTCAAAGCCGCCCTCGGGGGGCGCGCCGCCTTGATCGGGTTTGCGGGCTCGCCGTGGACGCTGGCCAACTTCATGCTCGAAGGCGGCGGGGTGAGGGACTACACCCGGGCCAAAGCGCTCTTTTACGCCGAGCCGCGGCTGTTTGCGCGCTTGTTCGAGAAGCTGACGGAAGCGGTGAGCGCGTTCCTCCAAATGCAAATTGCCGCGGGCGCGGAGGTGGTTCAAATCTTTGACAGCCTGGGCGGGGTGCTGTCCGCCAGCGAGTTTGCGGCGGCCTCGGCGTGCTGGATGAAGCGGATTATCCGGTCGTTGCCGCGCCGGGTGCCGGTGATCGTATTTTCCCGGGGCACGCATGGGAACTGGGACGAACTGGCCGCCACCGGCGCGCGGGTGCTGGGGGTGGATGGGAACGTGCGCCTGGCGGACGTGGCCGCGCGGTTGCCCGCGCGCATGGCGGTGCAGGGCAACCTGGATCCGTTTTTGCTGACCACCACGCCCGCGCTGGTGGCGGCGGAGACCGGGCGCATCCTGCGCGCGCTGCGGGGGCGGCCCGGGCATATTTTTAACCTGGGCCACGGGGTGCCGCCGGCGGCCAAACTCGAGAACATTGAAAGCCTGGTCGGCACGGTGCGGAGCTGGGGCGGCGCATGCTGAAAGTAGATCTGGAATTGGTGAGGAAATACGACGTGCCGGGGCCGCGCTACACGTCCTACCCGCCCGCGACGCATTTCACCCACGCGATCGCGCCGGCGGAGTTCCAGGCCCGGCTGCGCGCCCAAAACCCGTCCGCCCGGGAGCTGTCGCTCTATTTTCATCTGCCGTTCTGCCATTCGCTCTGCTGGTTCTGCGGCTGCACCTCCGTGATTACCACCGACCCGGCGAAGAGCGCGGAGTATGTGGGCTATTTGGCGCGGGAAATGGATTTGCTGCGGCCGCTGCTCGACCCCCGGCGCAAGGTGGCGCAGCTCCATTTCGGCGGCGGGTCGCCCACCTTTTCGCCGCCGGACGAAATCCGGCGGCTGGGGGAGATGATTCACGCGCGCTTTGCGCTGGCGCCCGACGCCGAGGCGGGCGTGGAGGTGGACCCGCGCCGGCTCACGCGCGACCATTTGACGGCCCTGCGCGAGGTGGGCTTCAACCGCGGTTCCCTGGGGGTTCAGGACAACGATCCGGCGGTGCAGAAAGCCGTCCACCGGCACCAGCCCTTCGCGCTGACCCGACGGGTTGTCGAGTGGATGCGCGAAGCGGGGTTTCAATCCGTGAACGTGGACCTGATTTACGGCCTGCCGCGCCAGACGCCGCAGACGTTTGCCCGGACGCTCGACGAGGTGCTCACGCTGTCGCCGGACCGGTTTGCCGTCTTTAACTACGCGCATGTGCCGTGGCTGAAGCCGGCGCAGAAGATTCTCCCGTCCGGACTCCTGCCCGCGCCGGAAGTCAAGCTTGAGCTGCTCAAGCTGACCATCGAGCGGCTTACCGCCGCGGGGTATGTGTATATCGGCATGGACCATTTCGCGCGCGCCGAAGATGAGTTGGCGGTGGCGCAGCGGCAGCGAACCCTGCAGCGCAATTTCCAGGGCTACAGCACGCGCGGCGGGGCGGACATTTATGCCTTTGGCATGTCGTCCATCTCGCAGGTCGAGGACTTCTATTGGCAGAACCACAAAGAGCTGCCGGCCTACTACGCCGCGCTGGACGCCGGGAGGCTGCCCCTGGCGCGGGGCTACGTCATGACGGCGGAAGACCGGATTCGTCGCACCACGATCATGCGCCTCATGTGCGACCTCGAGCTTGACTACGCGGCCATGTCCCGGCGGCTCGGGCTGGATTTCCCGGCCCATTTCGCCCGCGAGCTGGACTCGCTCGATGATATGGCGGCCGACGGGCTGGTGCGGAAAACGGCGCAGGGGCTGGCCGTTACCGACCTCGGGCGGCTGCTCATCCGCAATATCGCGATGCGCTTCGACGCGTACGCCGCCACCCGCGCCGGGCAACGCTTTTCGCGGACCATATGAAGCCGGTCGCCATCATCGGCGCCGGCATCACGGGCCTGACCGCCGGCTTCTACCTGAAACGCAAGGGCGTGCCGGTCACGCTGTACGAAGCGGGCGACCGCGTCGGGGGGGTCATCCAGTCCATCCGCGAGCACGGCTACCTGGCCGAGTTTGGGCCCAACACCATACTGGAGACCTCGCCCCGGGTGACCCAACTGGTGATGGATGCGGGCCTGGCCGCGCGGCGGCTCGATCCGCATCCCCGCGCCACGGCGCGCTACGTCGTGCGCTACGCGCGGCCCATCGCGATGCCCGGCTCGCCGCTGGGCTTCTTCACCACGAAACTGTTCACCGCGCGAGCCAAACTGGCCGTGCTGCGCGAGCCGTTTGTGCCGCGGCGCCGCGATGGCCGGGAGGAAAGCGTAGCCGAGTTCGTCCTGCGCCGGCTGGGGCGGGAGTTTCTGGACCACGCCATAGATGCGCTGGTCGCGGGGGTCTATGCCGGCGACCCTTACCGGCTTTCCGTGCCGCAGGCGTTTCCGAAGCTGGGCCAACTCGAGGCCCGCTACGGCTCGCTGATCCGGGGACAAATCTTCGGCGCGCGCGAACGCAAACGGCGCGGCGAGATTGCCAAAGACCGCGCCCCCAAGTTCTCCTTTGACGAAGGGCTGCAGGTGCTGCCGGAGACGCTGCGCGAGCGCCTGGGCGAGGCGGTGCGCCTGAACACCGCCGTCACCCGCCTTGCCCGGACGGCGGAGGGCTGGACGCTGGACCTGCGCGCGCGCGGCCAGCCTGCGCGCGCCGAGCATAGCGCGGTGGTGTACGCGGGCACGGCCTTCCAGTTGGCGGGGCTGGAAGTTCAGGCCGCGGCGCCGTTGTCGCTCGGCGCGCTGGCCGGGATTCGCTATCCGCCGGTGGCCAGCGTTGTGCTGGGCTTCCGGCGCGAGGACGTGGCGCACCCGTGCGAGGGATTTGGCATGTTGATTCCCCGGATCGAGGGGTTTCGGATCCTGGGCACGATTTTTTCCTCCTCGCTCTTTCCGAACCGCGCCCCCGCGGGCCATCTGACGCTGACCAGTTATATTGGCGGCGAGCGCCACCCGGAACTGGCTTCGCTGCCGCCGGACAAGCTGTTTGCGCTCACGTGCGAAGACCTGCGCGTCTTGCTCGGGGTGCGCGGCCGGCCCACCTTCCAGCACAGCGTGTTTTATCCGCGAGCCATCCCGCAATATAATGTTGGCTACGGCCGTTTTCGTGAGTTGCTGGCCGATGGGGAGCGGCAGGCGCCCGGCCTGTTTTTCGCCGGCCATTACCGCGAGGGCATTTCCTTGAGCGATACCATCGTCTCCGGCGGCCGGGCGGCGGACCGGGCGGCGGAGTTCGTGGGGGTAAAATGAAAAAGGCCGTCCTGCTGGTTAATCTCGGCTCGCCGGCCTCCCCTTCCGTGGCCGATGTGCGGCGCTACCTGCGCGATTTCCTTATGGACGGCCGGGTGCTTGATATGCCCTGGCTGGCGCGCTTCGGGATTGTGCATGGCGTCATCCTGCCCTTTCGCCCGCGGCAATCCGCCGCGGCCTACCGCCGGATTTGGACGCCCGCCGGCGCGCCGCTGATGGTCACCAGCCGCAACCTGCAGGCGAAGCTGCAGTCGCGCGTCAGCGCGCCGGTCGAGCTGGCCATGCGGTATCCGAACCCGTCCATTCCGGAGGCCCTGCGCCGTCTCGTGCGCCTGGGGGTGGAGGCGGTGCTGGTGATTCCCTTGTTCCCACACTACGCGCGGTCGAGCTTCGAGACCGCCGTCGCGCGCGTGGAGGAAGCGGCGGCGGCGTTCACCCCGCCCCTGCGCGTGCAGGTGCAGCCGCCGTATTTTGAGGCGCCCGAGTACATTGCCGCGCTGGCGGGCAGCGCGCGGGAATATTTGCAACGCGGCTACGACCATCTCCTGTTCAGCTTCCACGGTTTGCCGGAGCGGCACCTTCGCAAAGCCGATCCCACCGGGCGCCATTGCCTGGTGGCCGCGAACTGTTGCACGACCGCCAGCCCCGCCCAGGCCACCTGCTACCGGGCGCAGTGCTTCAAGACCGTGGCGGCCTTCGTCCGGCAAGCCGGGGTGCCGGAGGGCAAATACTCGATCGCGTTCCAGTCCCGGATGGGGCGCGCTCCCTGGCTCAAGCCCTATACGGATCACGAGCTTTCCCGGCTGGCGCGGAGCGGCATTAAGCGGTTGCGGGTCATCTGCCCGGCTTTCGTGGCCGATTGCCTGGAGACCCTGGAGGAAATCGGCCTGCACGGGCGGGACATCTTCCTCAATGCCGGCGGGGTGGAGTTTGAGCGGATTCCCTGCTTGAACGAACATCCCCGCTGGCTGGACGCGCTGCAGCAGATGGCGCAGCGGTTTGTTGCCGCGCCCGCAGGCAAGGGGCAAGAGGCCGTCCGCTAAACGCGGGCGGTTTGGGGCTCGCACTCCAAACCCGCGGCAGTAATTGGCACTTGCGGCAAGCCGTTTTATGAGCGACGTTCCCTCCCATGAAATCTACGCTTCTGGTTTTCCTGGCGATGGGGGCTTTGCTGTTGTCCGTTCCGGTTGGAATGGCGCAGAACACGAATGACGCCGCCGCCGAGCTATCGGCATTGGTGTCCAAAGTTCGGGCCAAAATGGAAAAAGGCGTCCCCACCGCGTCCAGCCTGGCGCCCGAAATCAAGGACTTTGACGCCCTGCTCGAAAAGCACAAAGGCGAAAAGACCGACAGCGTGGCGCGGATTCTTTTAATGAAAGCCTCCCTGTACGAGGAGGTTCTCAAAGATACCGCCAAGGCCAATAGCCTGAAGGAGCAACTCAAGCGGGACTTTCCCGATTCCGAAGCGGCCAGGATGCTTAAGCGGCAGGAAGAAGCCGAGAAAACGAGTGCCGCCCTGGCGATCGGCGCCAGGTTCCCCGACTTCACCGAGAAGGATCTCGCGGGCAATCCGCTTTCCATCGCTCAATACAAAGGCAAAGTGGTGTTGGTGGATTTCTGGGCAACCTGGTGCGGCCCGTGCGTCCACGAGTTGCCTAACGTACTCAAGGCCTACGAAGCCCATCACGCCAAGGGCTTCGAGATTATCGGCATCAGCCTCGATAGGGATAAACAGAAGCTCCAGGATTTCATTAAGGACAGGAACATGCCCTGGCCGCAGTATTTTGACGGGCAGGGCTGGCAATGCAAACTGGCGGAGAAGTACGGTGTCCGGAGCATCCCGGCAACCTACCTGCTCGACGGCCAGGGTGTCATCATTGGCAAAAACCTGCGCGGCGAGGAGCTCGAGCGAGCCGTCGCCAAGGCACTCGCCGGGAAATAAACCGCGCCACCGGCGTCAAAGCTCCGCCGGGCCTGCATGAAGCCACGCCCGGGGGCGCGGGAGGGGAAGCTCCCCTCCGCTCCGGAGATTGCCGGCGCCCGACATCCGTTTCCCCGGCCGGTCCCGGCGCGTTTCCTGAGCCTTCGAAGCGGCGGGTTTACGCCCTGGCCGCGTCGTAGTATTTGGCCACCGCCGCCCAGTTGACAACGCTCCAGAAGGCTTTGAGGTAATCCGCCCGGCGGTTTTGGTATTTCAAATAGTAGGCGTGCTCCCATACATCGCACGCCAGCACCGGTTTGCCGGCAACCCCGGCCACCTCTTTGCCCATCAGGGGGTTGTCCTGGTTGGCGGTGGAAACCACTTCCAGCCGGCCCTCGTTAACGATTAACCAGGCCCAGCCGCTGCCGAATCGGCTCACCCCGGCGGCCTCAAACTTCTCTTTGAAGGCTTCGAAGCTGCCAAAGGCGGCCTTAAGGTCATCGGCCAGTTTGCCCGTGGGAGCGCCTCCGGCCGGCGGCCCCAGAATCTTCCAGAACATGGAGTGGTTGGCGTGGCCGCCGCCGTTGTTGCGCACCGGGGCGCGAATTTCCGCCGGCACCGCGCCCAGATTGCGGATGAGCTCCTCGATCGGCTTCCGCTCCAGGTCCGGGTGGCCGGCGAGGGCTTTGTTGACATTGGCCACATAGGCGGCGTGGTGCTTGCCGTGGTGAATCTCCATGGTCTGCGCGTCAATGTAAGGTTCAAGCGCATCCTTGGCGTATGGAAGGGGAGGTAGTTCGTATGCCATAATATTTTTCTTATTGTTGTTAACGTTGATTAAACGAATGCCATTGTAATCTTCGCTAATGCTTACACCATGATCGGGCTAAAGTCAAGCGGCGCGCAGGCGCACCCGCATCCCGGCAGGCGGAGGGCGCGAATTCCGGCTTAACAGACGTCGGCCGGGATGGTAGGATCAACGTGTATGAAGGTCCTGATTCAAAGGCTGGAGGCCAGGCTCCAGCGATTGCCGTCCTTCACGATTACGGCCATGGGTTTGGGTTGGGTGCTGGCGCTTGGCGCGCTCGACTGTTTCACCCCGGACGCCGCGAGCCTGACCCTGTTCTACCTGTTCGCGGTGATTTTCACCGGCTGGGGGGCGGGCAAGGGGCCCGCGGGGCTGGTCGCAGCGGTGGCCGCGCTTTCCATGCTCACCGTGCAGTGGTATTGGCATCGCGAGATTCCGCAGCCCGGCTGGCTGCTGCTGTGGAATGCCGCCACGCGTTTCCTGGCGTTCAGCGTGGTCGGCTGCCTGGCGGCGGAGGTCGCCCGGTTGGCGCGTCATTTGAGCCAACTGGTCGAGGAACGGACGGCGCAATGGAAGACCGAAGTGGCCGAACACCAGTCCACGGCGGCCCGGCTGGCCGAAACCCTGGCGCGTTTTGAGCAGGTCATCAACAATATCACCGAAGCCTTCTGGCTGTCGGATGTCTCCAAGCGCCAGATGGTTTACATCAGCCCCGGCTATGAGCGCCTGTGGGGCCGGACGTGCGCGGAGCTTTACCGCGAGCCCCTGTCCTGGCTGGCGGCGGTTCATCCGGCCGATCGCGAAGCCGTGTCCCGCAGCGCCCATGCTGACCAGTCCACCGGCGGCTACGATATCGAATACCGCATCATCCGGCCGGACGGGACGATCCGCTGGATTCGCGACCGGGGTTTCCCGGTGCGCAATGCCCAGGGCGAGGTCTATCGCATTGCCGGGCTTGCGGACGATATCACCGATCGGAAACGGGCGCGCGAAGAACTCCAAACGCGGGCGGCCATTCTCGAGGGCATGACGGAGGGCGTGGTGGTCACGGATGAACAGGGCCGAATCGTGCAAATGAACCCCGCGGCGGAGCGCATGTGGGGCTACCAACTGGAGGAGATGCTCGGGCAGCCCGCCGACAGTATTAGCGTGCTGCCGGAGCCGGAGAAGGCGGCCGTTATGCAGGAAGTCCTGGCCGCGCTGCGGACCACCGGGTCCTGGCACGGGAAATTCACGAACCGGCACAAAAGCGGCCGCCTCGTTTATTGCGACGCCTTTCTGAGCCGGGTGGAAGTGGCGGGCCGAACGCTCTACGTCGCCCTCCAACAGGATGTGAGCGAGAGCCGGCGCACCCAGGAACAGCTCCAAATGCAGGCGCGCGTGCTGGAGAGCATGGGGGAGGCCGTATTGATGGTGGATGAGCAGGGAACAATCCTGCTCTCCAACCCCGCCCTGGATGCCGAGGTGGGCTATGCGCGTGGCGAACTGATCGGGCGCCCGCTGGAAATCCTGTCGGCCCGCAGCCCGGAGGAGTTCCAGCGGATGTTCGCTTGCTTCCTCGAGCAAGTCAAAACCCGGGGGTTTCTCCGGGATGAACGCCTCGTGCGGCGCAAGGATGGCTCGGTGTTCGAGATCGAATGCCGCAGCAGCGGGTTCACCCTCGACGGCCGCTTCTTCATGGTGCTCGTCGGCCAGGACATCACCGAGCGCAACCGGGCGCAACTGGCGTTGAAGCAAAGTGAGGAAAGCCTGCGGGTCTTTCTCAACGCGGTGCCGCAGCCGGCGCTGCTGTTGGATCGCGAGGGCGTCATCCTGCTGGCCAACCCGGCGGCGAGCGTCGGGATGGATCGCTCCCCCCCGGAACTCCCGGGCCGGAACATCTTTGATATCACCCCGCCGGGAATGCTGCCCGACTGGAAAAACTCCTTTGACCGGATCCTGCAAACCCGCAAGCCGGCGCGATTTGAAGAGGAGCACCAGGGACGGCACTACATTATCTTTTTCAATCCCGTTCTCGATGCCGTGGGCAATGTGAGCCGTGTGGCCATCTTCGCGCTGGACATCACCGAGCGCAAACAGTCGGAAACCGCCCTGGCCCGGAAAGAGGAACTCTACCGCACGCTCTTCGAGTTGAGCCCCGACGGCATCGTGGCGGGAGACGCCGGCGGAACGATTCTCGATGCCAACCAGGCTCTTTGCCAGGCGTTTGGCTATGCGCGGGAGGAGTTGCTGGGGCGCAACGTGCGGGGCTTCGCGCCGCTGGAGCAACAACCCAAAGTCGAAGCGCACCTGGCCACGCTGCGCGCCGGCCGCTCGCTCCAGAGCGAACTGTGGGGCCTCCGCCAGGACGGTGACCGCCGATTGATGGCGCTTCACGCAACTCCCCTGATGCTGCCGGACGGGCAGCCAGGCTCCCTGGCCGTGATCCGGGACATCACCGAAACCAAACGGGCCAGCCTGATCCGGCAGGCATTCCTGACGCTGGCGACCCACCTCAGCGAGGTGGACAGTCCCCTGGCGGCCGGCCGGGCGATGGTCACCGCCGCGGACCAGCTCTGGCAATGGGACGCCGCCGTGCTGCAACTGTATTCCGCCGAGCGGGATTGCCTGGAGTCCGTGCTGTTGATTGACACCCTGGACGGCCAGCGCCGCGAGGTTTCTTCGGCTGGCACGGACAGCTCGCCGCTGCCCCGAATGCGCCAAATCATCGAGAACGGCGCGGAGTTGATCCTGCGCACCCCCGCCGAACTGCAATCCGCGGACCTGGTGGCCTTCGGTGATGCGCAGCGCCGCTCCGCCTCCCTGATGTACGCCCCCTTGCGTCGCAAGGATCAAACCATCGGCATCCTTTCGATCCAAAGCTACGCCTTCAACACCTTTACGCCGGAAGACTTGCGCACGCTCGAAGCCCTGGCCGACCTGTGCGGCGGTGCGTTGGAGCGCATTCGCGCCGAGCAGGCGCTGCGCGAGGCGCATGACCAGTTGGAACGGCGCGTGCAAGAGCGCACCACGGCGCTGCAGGCCGCCAACCAGGCGCTGAACCAGGCGCACGCCCAACTCGAACAGCGCGTCCGGGAGCGAACGGCCGAACTGCACGCGGCCAACACCGCCCTCCGCCAAAGCGAGGAACGCTACCGCTCGCTGGTCAACAACCTCAACGTGGGCATTTACCGAAACACGCCCGACGCCGAGGGGCTCCTGCTGCAAATCAATCCGGCCCTGGCCCGCATCCTCGGGTATGATTCCGCCGACGAGATCCGGAACGTCCGCATCGTGGATACGTACCAGGATCCCGGCCAGCGGGCGGCGTTGCTGGCCGAGCTGCTGCGCGCGGGAAGCGTGCGCAACTACGAGCTGCTGCTCCGGAAAAGGGACGGCACCCCCATCTGCGCCTCGGTCAACGTCACGGTCCACCGCAATGCCCGGGGCGAAGTGGATTGGCTCGACGGCGTGCTCGAAGACATCACGCAGCAGAAACGCATCCAGGAGGCGCTCAGCGCCAGCGAGGAGCGCTACCGGGCGCTGGCCGAATCGTCTCCCGATGCCATCCTCATCTTCGACCGGGATCTCAAGGTGCAATATGCCAACCCGGCGGCGGCGGCCATCTGGCGCCGCCCGGTCGAGCGCCTTCTCGCGGAGACGACCGCGGCGCTCTTCCCATCAGAAACCGGGCCCTGCCTCGAAGCCCTGGCGCAGGACGTGTTTGGGACGGGCCAGCCCGCGCGCGCCATCGAGGCGGCGCCGTTTCCCGCGGGCGATCAATGGCTCGAAGTTCGCTTTGTGCCCTTGCGCGATGCGCGGGGGGCTGCAACGGCGATGATGGGGCTTTGCCGGGACATCTCCAAACGAAAGCAGGCGGATATCCTGCTCCAGGCGCAACGCGATCTGGGGGCCGGCTTCAGCTTGACCAGCGATCTGGATGTCGCCCTGAGACACCTGCTCGATATCATCCTGCGGCTGGGCGCGGTGGACAGCGGCGGCGTTTACCTGCTCAACGAGGCCAGCGGCGAAATGACCCTGGCCGTGCACCGGGGCGGTTCTCCGGCGTTCATCAAAGCCGTCTCAAGCTGGACGCCCAACAGCCCCCAGATGCAATTGCTGCGCGAAGGACAGCCCGTTTTCTGCCTTTACCAGGACCTGCCGATTTCGCATACCGCGCCGCGGCGGAGCGAGGGCTTGCGGGCTTCCGCCTTTATCCCGTTGAGCCACAACGGCCGGATCATTGGGGCACTGACGCTGGCCTCGAAAGTGGCCGATGAAATCCCGCGGCAAACTCAGATCGTGATCGAAGCCATCGCCGCCCAGGCGGCGGGCGCCATTGCGCGCATCAAGGCGGAAACCGATCGCCAGCGCCTGGAAGGGCAAATCCTGGAGATCAGCGACCGCCAACAGGCCCGCATCGGCCAGGACATCCACGACGGGCTTTGCCAGCACCTGGTGAGCCTGGCGTTTGATGCCAATTCACTGCACCGCGCCCTGGCCGGCAAACATCGCGGCCCGGCCAGCAAAGCGCGCCGCATCGCCCTTTACCTCGACCACGCCATTACCGAAGCGCGCCAATTATCGCGCGGCCTGTTCCCCGTCCAGCTCGGAACCGAAGGGCTGCCGCACGCCCTGGAAGATTTGGCGAGCACCACCGGCCGCCGCTTCAAAATCCAGTGCCACTTCTCGCCGCCGAAGTCCGTGATTGCGGCGGATGCCGTCCTGGCCACGCACCTTTACCGAATCGCCCAGGAAGCCGTCACCAATGCCGTCAAGCACAGCCAGGCCCGCCGCATCAGCATCCACCTCGACCTCCACGCCGGCCGCCTTGAGCTCCGCATCGAGGATGACGGGCGGGGCCTCTCCGCCCCCCAACCCGGCGCGGGCGGCGGCATGGGGCTGCATATCATGGATTACCGCGCCCGCGCCATCGGCGGCACCTTCCGGATCGGCGCGAGCCGGCTGGGCGGCACGCTCGTTTCTTGTTGCGCGCCCGTGGGCTCGGGCGGACAATCCCCCGCATGAGACGCAAATCCTCCACGGCCCGTCCGGCGGCCCGGCGCGCGCGCATTCTGCTGGTGGATGACCATCCCCTGGTGCGCGAACGGCTGGCCGAAATCATCAACCAGGAACCGGATCTCATGGTGTGTGGCGAAGCCCAGGACCGCGCGGGCGCCCTGGCGGCGATGGCTGCCCACCGGCCGGAACTGGCCATCATTGATCTGGCGCTCAAGGACTCGGACGGGCTGGAGCTGATCAAGGATATCCGCCTTCACTGGCCCAATGTGCTCATGCTCGTCGTTTCCATGTACGAGGAGTCCCTGTACGCCGAGCGCGTCATTCGCGCCGGGGCGCGGGGCTATGTCACCAAGCAGGAAGCCACGCGCGACATCCTCTCCGCCATCCGCCGCGTGTTGAGCGGCCGCGTGTACCTCAACGAAAACGTCAGCGCCCGGATTATTGACCGGTTGGCCGACCGCTCCGTCCCGGGCGCCGCCACGCCCGCCGAAATGCTGGCGGACCGCGAGTTGCAAATGTTCGAACTGCTTGGCCGCGGACTGGCCGTCAAGGAAATCGCCCGCCGGCTCCGCATCGCCACCAAGACCGTGGATACCTATCGCCGCCGCATCCGGGAGAAACTTAATCTCCAAACCTCCAGCCAACTGCTCCAGCACGCCATTTCCTGGACCCGGCGCCGTTAAGACGCCCTTCCGCGTGTAAGGTTTTTCCTTACAAAAAAATCAGCAAATCCGCCGACAGACAGCCCCGGGCGGTGTGTGCTAAATCTGTCCCCAGCCTTTTCGCAGGGTTGCGTAGCGCCAGTTTAAGGCGGTGACGAACTTTGGGCGCGCTGCGTCCCGCGCGCAAGCAACGGGGAACCCGTCGGCGCACGGCTGGGTGGTTTAATGGGATCAAGCGAAAGAATCTTTCGCCGGGGCGGAAGACCGGAAACGGAAATCCCGCACTCCCAGCCGTGACGCCCGGGGAAGGGGCCAGGACCCCGGATACCCGGAAAGCCCAGGCCTCTTAACCTCATCCTGGCAATATCCCCGCCCGAATACGGTGGCGGGGCAAGCCCTACCATTCCGCCGCAAACTGTCCAATTATTGGACAGTTTCCCGTTTGCGACCTCGAAAGCGATTCCAAGCACCACTTTTCATCTAATCCCAGTCATTCCAGGCATATTCATAGCCACTAATAAGCCGTGTACAAGGGGTGTACAAGGGATGCTCAACGGGATTACATGGGATTTTAGCTGGTGCATCCGGTGAGCATCCCTTGTACATCCCTTGTACACGGCGGGTAGGGATGGTAGCGGCCGCTGAGAAGGTGCTGATTTTTAAGGAGATCCTGACTGCTGCCCATGCGGGCTGCTTTGGCGGTCGCGATGCCCGGAGGCGAGGGAGGCAGGCTCGAATTGGCCGGGGCAAGGGCGTGCGAAACAGGGCGCCGGCTTCCTCTCCTCCCGGGGTTCCATACCTCAGTGGCAGGGGAGTTGGGAATTGATTTGGGGGGTGCTGGTTTCCCTGGATGACGCTCGTTCTTCGCTCATCCTGGGCTTGCGGCGGGAACTCCTGCAGGGTTTCTGGCTTGGACGGCGGCCAAGTGGCAGCAGCACGCCTCCGGGGCGGATGACGGCTCGCCAGGGTTCTTTGCGGTTTTGGAGGTTTTACACTTTCTCCACAGTCGGTTCCCGGGCGCCCGTGGAAATTGAGCGGCGCCGCGGGCCTGGGCGGCCGGGCATTTTGGCTTGCGCTGCGGCGGCAGATAGCTTAATTCGACTCGCGCACCGCGTGCCGGAATGGCTCCGGCCAGAGCGCGTGCGGCTGAATATTTAAGTTTGTTCAACTGAGACCGAGCATCTATGTCTGTTGCCGCTGATACCCCGGCGCCCCCGGCGCTGCAAACATTGCCTGGAGACGATCTGCGCCAAATCATGTGGCGCTTTGCCGATCGCTACGACCTCGCCATGCTGGTGCAATCCAGCCGCACGGTGGCGCGCGGGCCGGTCGCCCGGCTGGTCGCCCAGGGCGCGCGCAATTCCCATGAGTGGACGCCCGAGAAAGCCAGCCTCCTGGCAGCGTTTGATGAGAGCGGCATCACCGCGGCCTTCCTGGATCCGCAGCACGGCGGGTTTATCGAGGGCCCCAAGAACCTGGCACTGGCCCTGATCGCGTTTGAATTGTCCTGGGTGGATGCCGGGGCGGCCACGTGCAGCCTGGCCGGCAACCTGGGCCTGGCTCCCATTCACGAGCGCGGCACGCCGGCCCAGCGCAACCATTACCTGGCCCTGGCCGCGCCGCCCAAGCCGGGCGAAAGCCGCGCGCAGGTCCGTGCCGCCTTTGCGCTCACCGAGCCGATTCCTTTTGTGGGGGTCGAAACGGGGATGCTGGCCGGGCGGGTCCGCGTTGCGGAATGGAACGAGGGCCAGGAGCCCGTGCTGCAGGTCGAAAAGCGGGGCCGCTTCATCACCAACATGGGCTTTGCCAACGTCGTCACCGCCGCGGTCGAGTCCGATGACCCGCGGCTCAAAGGCTCTTGCATGGTCATTCTGGAGGAGACCGACCCGGGCGCCTGGGATCGCGGCACGCCCACCCGGAAGCTGGTGCATCAGCTTTCCTCGACGCGCGACCCGGTGTTGAGCTTGCGCGTGCCCGCCAGCCGTATTATCGGCGGCTACACGGTCAAAGACGGCGTTATTATTCCGCGGTATTCGCACGGCGAGATGATTGAGGCGGTCTTCCGCCGCACGCGCGTCACCGTGGGGCTGATGACTTCGGCCAAGCTCTTGTCGGCCATCGAGCCGGTCATTATGTATGCCCGGCGACGGTTCCGGGGCGGGCAAGGCGCGCCCGGCACCCCGCGCTACGAACTGGGGTTGCAGCAGAAGGAAGACGTGCTCCAGCGCCTGGTCGAGGTTTGGGCCACCGGCGAGGCCAGCGCGTCCCTGGGCTTTGCCGCGGCGCGGCTCTTTGACGCCCTTGATCCCCTGGAGAAGAAGAAGGATGAGATTCTTGCCGCCCGAAAGCTGACCGGGCGCGCCGCCTTCAAGGCTCTCGCCCAAAGCCAGCAGGAAGCCCAGGAATTGCTGCAGCTTGACGCCCGGCCGGCGGACGCGCGCGACGAGTCGCGCCGGGAAGCGCTGGCGGCGGATCCGCTGGTGCAGTTTGCCCTGCTGGATTCTCAGGCCAATGTGCTTTGCCCCGCCTGCAAGCTGTGGAACACTGGTCATGGCGCCAACATGATGCGCGAGGCGGTCAGCCTGATGGGCGGGTATGGCGTCACCGAAGATTGCCCGGGATTCCTGGGCCAGAAATGGATGGACGCCCAGCTTGAGGCCACCTACGAGGGGCCGGAAGCCGTCCAGCGCCTCCAACTCTCGCTTACCATGACCAACGAGTTGTTCCTCGCGCAGTTCCGGCTGTGGATCGCCGAACTGGCCCGCCTCGCCGCCGCGCGCCCCGGCACGGGCGCCTGCGCGCTGGCCACGGCCATGAAGCTCTGGCTCTGGACGCTGGAATACCTGCAGAAAGCCACGGACGCCGACGGCGCGAAGCTTTATCACAAGAGCCGCCAGGGCGTGACCTTCCCCCTGGCCGACGCGCTGTGCTGGCTGCTGGCGGCGCGCCAGTTTATTCTGGATGTCCGGGAGCTGGAGGAAAAAGGCCCGGCCAACCCGGCGCTGGCGGACGGCTTGCCGGGGTTCGTGAACTTTTTCGCCGATCTCTGCCAGGTGCAGAGCGCCCGCGCCGCCGGCGAGGTTGGGCGCATTTGCGCCGACCTGGTCTATGGGTTTAATCGGCACCCGGCCTGGGATTCGGCGAGCCGCGCCGCCTGCTATTCGGCCGCGGAACTGGAGTCGCTCGAGGGCATCATTCCCGGCATTGACAGCTCGGCGCGTGCCTGCGCCGATGTCACCGAGGCCGGCGAAGCCCATCCGCGCAAAGCCGGTCCGTGCCCCCGGGCGGATGGTCTCGAAACCTTCACCCGCCTGCGCGCCAAACTCGATGGCTGCCTGACCGGCTCCCGCCTGGCCAAGGATCGCGCGGCGGAGGCGCTGACCAAGGTGATGATTCCCGAGGCCCTCGATTACCCGGGGTAGTGATTTCCGCACACCCATGAAACGCGCCACCGAAGCTTTCGTCACTGGGAACCTCTTTGAATTTGGCCTCGGCCACGTCGTGTTTGCCCGCTTTCGGGGCGGAGACGCAGAGCTTGGCGTGTTCCTGGTGGACGTTTATTGCCAGGGAGTCAAAGACGCCTTCTATGCACGAGTGAGCGAGGGCCGGTATGACATGGAACTGCTGGAGGACGTGCTGCCGGCCGCCGACAGGAAGGCAATAGACCCACCCTCCGCGCGAAAGCTGGTCGAGGGCGCCGTGGCCTACGCACGGGGCTTCGGCCTGGCACCGCATCCTAATTACAAAGCGGCCTGCCGGGTCTTTGGCGGCACAAACGCCGCGGAGTCCACGACCAGCTTCAACTTTGGCAGAAACGGCAAGCCCTTCTACATACAGGGCCGGTATGATTCATTTGAGAAGGCCCTCCGCATGATGAACCACTTGCGCGCCCGCTGCGGCAACGATGGGTTCGACTTCCTGATGCGCGCCAGTGAAACGCAGAACCTTGAGTTGGAGCGTGCTGGTTTTGAAATCAGGCAGAAAATTCCGGCGCCGCCCGATAGGCAATAGCGAGAGCACAGGATTAGCGGTTCCAGATGACCAGCGAACTTGCCCAGCCTGCTTCCCCTGTTGGCCGCCAACGCATGGACGCGGATATTGTCTGCGTCGGCTTCGGGCCGGCCACGGCGGGGTTTCTCACCACGCTTTCCCGGCAGCTCCTCAACCCCGATGGCACGCCGGCCGTCGAGAGCCGCGTCCTGCCCGGCGCGCCGCCCCAGGTGTTGTGCTACGAGCGGGCCGATGACCTCAGCTTTGGCGTGTCGGGAGTGGTGACGCGGGCGCGGGGGTTGCGCGCGTCGTTGCCCCAGCTCAACCCGCGGGAGATTCCCATGGCCGCCCCGGTCACGGAGGAGAGGGTGGTTTATCTGCTGGATCCCCTCGGCGTCAGCCGCCGATCCGGGCCGCTGCGCGCGGCGGACGCCTGTCTCCGGGCTTTTCGCGGGCTGCTGCCGGTTCGGCATGAGGCGTTCGAGCTGCCGTGGGCGCCCGCTTTTCTGCATAAGACCGGCGGACTGGTGCTTTCGATGGGCCAGTTCCTGCAATGGATTGGGGCGCAGGTGCAAAGCTCCGGCACGGTCCAGGTCTGGCCCGGCACCCCGGTGGCCGAAGCGCTCATTGCCGGCCAGAAGGTTGAGGGCGTCCGGCTGCTGGACCAGGGCGTGGACAAGCAGGGCCGGCCCGGCGATGGTTTCATGCCGGGAATGGACATCCACGCCGCGCTGACGGTGGTTGGCGATGGCCCCGTCGGCCCGGTCGGGTTGCAGCTCGACGCCCGGTTTGGGCTTCCCGCGGGCCATCATATCCGCGACTGGGCCGTCGGCATGAAGTTTGTGGTGGACCTGCCCGCCGATACGCCCCTCCAGCCGGGCGCCGTGCTGCATACGTTTGGGTTTCCCGAGCCGGAGATATTCGGCTTCTTCTACGTCCACCCCGATCGCGTTGCCTCGCTGGGCATTTTCGTGCCTTCGTGGTTCGACAGCCCGGTGCGCACGGCCTACCGCTATCTCCAGCATTGGATGCTGCACCCGTATTTATGGCGGTATCTCAAGGGCGGCAAACTCCGTTCCTGGGGCGCCAAGACCCTCGGCGAATCCGGGCGCCGCGGCGAGCCGCATCTCGTGGGCGACGGCTATGCCCGCATCGGCGAGGGCAGCGGGACGACCAATGTGCTCACCGGGTCGGGCCTGGACGAAGCCTGGGTCAGCGGGGTGCAACTGGCGGAGGGCGTGCTCGAATTGCTCAAGGCCGGGAAGCCGTTTACCCGGCAGAATCTGGAGGCGGCCTACGTGCGGCGGCGGCGCGCAAGCTGGGTGGAGGCCGAGGCCCGCATTGCCGGGAAGGCGCGCGATGGCTTCCAAAAGGGCGTCCTGCGTGGAATGATCGGCATGGCGCTGGCTGGTTTGACCTGCGGCCGGCTCAACCTGGGCGGCGAGCCGCTCCGCCCCTATCAGCGCATCCCCTCGCTGGAAGAGTATTATCGGGGCCGGATTCCCGCCGCCGAAATCCAGCGGCTCCGCAAGGAATGCGCCACCCAGGGGACCTCGCTGCATCACGCGCTGATGGAGCGCTGCGGCTGGCCGGCCATCCCCTACGATGGCCAACTCCTCGTCTCTCACCAGGACGCCCTGTTGCTGGGCGGCAAGGTGCAGGCTCCGCCCGGCTACGCCGACCATGTGCTTTTCCTCTATCCCGAGCTCTGCGAACGCTGCGGCACCCGGATTTGCATCGAGATGTGCTCGGGGCAGGCCATCGCGCCCGGCGCGGGCGGCGTGCCGTCGTTCGACCGGGAGAAATGCGTTCACTGCGGCGCCTGCTATTGGAATTGCGCCCATCCCATCCCTGGCGACCCGGAGCGGATGAACATCGCCTTCCGCGCCGGCCCCGGGGGATTGCATTCGGCGGAAAATTAGGCGGCCCGGCAGCCCCGGCCGGGGGCGGTATCATCGCTACCGGGCGGAAAGCTAAGGGGCTTGCCGGCTGGCGGGGGAAGGTCTATTCTATTGGCAACAGCGGGCGACGTGGCTCGGCTGCAGGAAATAACAGGAATTGTATGCATAGACTCCCATTTGGTCCGCCCCCGGGCCGTGCCCGGGCTTTTTCCGCGCAGCTTCGGCGGCCTGCTTTTTTCACCCTGGCGGCCGGCACGGCGGCCCTGTTGCTCATGAGTCTGCCGCTTCAGGCCGGGCCGCGCGACTCGCAATGGCGGGCGGTCGAGGCGGCAATCACGCAGGGGCGGCCCCGGACCGCCATCACCAACCTCGAGCCCATCATCGCGGCGGCCTTGAAGGACAAGGCCTACGCCGAAGCCGTGAAGGCCATCGGCCAAAAGATCGCTTTGGAGGGCAATCTTCAGGGCAACCAGCCCGAGGAGAAAATCACGCGCCTGGAGGCGGAGATCGCGCAAGCGCCTTCGGAGATGGTACCGCTGCTGGAGACGTTGCTGGCCGAATGGTATTGGCACTACTTCCAGCAGAACCGCTGGCGCTTCATGCAGCGCACCACGACCGGGGTTCCGCCCGGCAACGACTTCACCACATGGGACCTGCCGCGGCTCTTTGAGCGCATTGACCAGCTATTCCAGAAGGCGCTGCGTGCCGGCCCGCTCCTGAAGGCGACCCCCATTAGCGCCTGGGACGACCTTTTGCCCAAAGGTTCCATGCCCGATCGTTACCGTCCCACCCTCTACGACTTCATCGCCCATGAGGCGCTTGCCTTCTATGCCTCCGGCGAGCAGGCCGCCGCCCGCCCCGAAGACGCTTTTGAAGTGTCCGCCGACAGCCCCATCTTCGATCCGGCGGAGAAGTTTCTGGCCTGGCAGGCCGGCGCCGCGGAGGCTTCCCAGCCGGAACTGCGGGCGATTCAGCTTTACCAGGCCCTGCTTGATTTTCACCGCGGGGATGCCTCGAACCCGGCCTTCGCCCACGCGGATCTCGAACGCCTCACCTGGGGCTGGAATGTTGCCTTCGGCGAAAACAAGGACGCCCGCTACCAGGCCGCGCTGGAGCGTTTCATTGACACGCACGCGGATTCCGACCTCTCCGCCCTGGCCCTCGATTGCGCAGCGCGACTGCTCCAGCAACGGGATGATTTCGTCGCGGCCCGCGAACTGGCGTTGCGCGGGGCGCGGGCGTTCCCGCAATCGCCCGGCGGCAAGCGGTGCCGCAACCGGGTCGCCGAAATCGAGGCTCCGTCGGCCCGCATAACCACCGAACGCGTGTGGAACGCGCCGTGGCCGGAAATCACCGTGCACTACCGCAATGTTGAAACGGTCTGCTTCCGCGCTATCCCGTATGATTGGGAGGCGCTTTCGGCGGAGCCGCATTACCGGTTAGTGGGCGAAAAGGAACACCGGGAAATCCTGTCCCGCGCCCCCGCGCTGGAATGGTCGGTAAAACTGCCGCCCACCGCCGACTACCACGAGCACACCTTGGCCGTCCCCGCGCCCGACCGCCTCAAGCCGGGCTTTTATTTCATCGCCGCCAGCCATCGCCCGGACTTTGGCGAGACCAACAATGTCGTCTCCCTGGCGCAGGTTTGGGTGAGCCGCCTGGCCCTGGTGACGCGGGTGCGCGCCGGCCGGATTGAAGGCTTTGTGCTGCAAGCCGATTCCGGCGAACCGGTCGCGGGCGCTAAGGTGTCGGTGTGGCATCTAGACCTGCAGGGCAATCGTATTACCGACCCCATCCTGACGACCGACCAGAACGGTTGCTTTTCCCTGGAGCCGGTGTCGGAACAGTTCTACTGGTTCCGGGCGCGCCATCGTGGTCAAGAGGTGGCCACTGCGGAGAATTTGTGGTACTATGATGATTCGGAAGCGTCACCTCCGTCGCCGTACGCGAAGACGGTCTTCTTCACTGACCGCACGCTCTACCGGCCGGGGCAGACTGTTCAATACAAAGGCATCTGTCTCTGGGTGGACCGGGCTGAAGACAATTACAAGGTGCTCAAGGACGAACCGTTGACGGTGATATTCGAAGACGCCAATGGTAAAGAGGTGGCGCGCCGGCAGCATCGCGCCAATGATTATGGCTCCTTCGCCGGCAGCTTTACGGTTCCGCGCGATCGCCTTATGGGGAGAATGTCCCTCAAGGCCAGCGGGCGCGCCCCGGGCCAGGGCAGGTTCCACGTTGAAGAGTACAAACGGCCCCGGTTCGAGGTGGTGCTGGATGCCCCGCAGTCGGCGGTGAAACTCAACGAGACGGTGGTTCTGGTGGGCCATGCCATGAATTACTCCGGCGCGGCCGTGGATGGCGCGCAGGTCAAATACCGCGTCGTGCGCGAAGTGCGGATGCCGTGGTGGTGGGGATGGGGGTGGGGGGGCTTGCCGTCCCGCCCGGGCCAGGAGATAGCCCACGGCATCACCCGGACGGCCACGGATGGCTCATTCAAGATTGAGTTCGACGCCCGGCCCGATCCCAAGGTGCCGAAGAAGGATGAGCCGGTTTTCGTGTTCCAGGTTCATGCGGACGTGACCGACGGCGCGGGCGAAACGCGCTCCGCCGGCCGCCATCTGCAGGTGGGCTACGCCGCCCTGGAAGCCCGGATCAGCGCCGACGACTGGCAGACGGATGCCCAACCCGTGGAATTGAAACTGGAGACCCGGATGCTCGATGGCGAACCGCAAGCCGCCACCGGCGAGGTCAAGGTTTACGCGCTGCGGGCGCCGGCAAAGGTCCACCGTCCGCCGCTGCGCAGCCCCGAACCCCGAGGGCCCTTCGGGGCGGCCGAAGATGCTGACTCGCCCGCGCTGGACTTGTCCGATCCCAGCCACTGGCCCCTGGGCCGGATGGTGGCGTCCAGAAGTTTTGCTACGGGCACCAACGGCACAGCCCGGCTGGCCTTTCAGCTCGCCGCCGGCGCCTATTGCGCGGTCATCGAGACGCAGGACCAGTTCGGCCAGCCGGTCACCGGCCGGCTTCCCGTGCGGGTCCTGCCGGCTGGGGGGAGCCGGCTGAACCTCAAGGTGCCTCATCTGCTGGCCGCGCCGAATTGGGAACTGCAGCCCGGCCAGGAATTCATGGCCGTGTGGGGGACGGGCTACAAAACCGGCCGGGCCTTCATTGAAATCGAGCATCGTCAGCGGATGATCCAGCGCTATTGGACTCCGTCCGGCGTCACCCGGCAGCAGATTCGGCTGGCCCTGACCGAAGCCATGCGCGGCGGCTGCTTTGTCCACGTCACCTTCATTCACGAGAATCGCGCCTACCTGGAATCGCGCGAGATCCGCGTGCCTTGGAAAAACAAAGACCTCGACTTGAAATGGGAGCGCTTCGTTTCCAAGCTCCAGCCGGGGGGCAAGGAAACATGGACGCTGGAGGTTCGCGGCCCAACCCCCCAGGGCCAAAGCGGCGGCGCCGCCGCCGAGTTGGTGGCCACGCTCTATGATGCGTCGCTGGACGCGTTCGCTCCGCTGGCCTGGCCGAAGCCGTTCTCGGGTTCTTTCTTCCGGAGCGAGTACACTACCCTGCGATCGCAATTCGCCAATGCCTTTATGCGATTCTCCCCGGTTTTAGGGCGTTGGAATTTGCCTGGGGAGCCGGTGGAGATTTCCTATCGCGCGTTTCCGCCGGAACTGAGTGGGAACCTTCGGGGCTACCAGTATTTTGCCCGGAGCAAGAATTCGGGCCGCGCTTCCCGTTCGGGAGCCGCCATTGAAATGAAGGCGTCGGTGCCTGCTGCCATGGTCGCAGGCATGGGATCGGAGTTAGCTTTTTCCAAGTCGGCGGCCGCCGTCCGGAACGCGCTCGACCAGGTCGGCGAAGGCGCCCGGGAATCAGACGCGCCGGCGCCGCCGCTCCAACTCAGCCAGGTCACCGCCCGCAAGAACCTCAATGAAACCGCCTTCTTTTTCCCGCAACTGACCACTGATTCCAATGGCGTGGTGCGGATGACTTTTACCCTCCCCGAGGCGCTGACGAAATGGCGGTTCCTCGGTTTCGCGCATGATCGCGCGCTGCGGAGCGGCGCGCTCGAAGACCACGCCGTGTCGGCCAAAGACCTTATGGTGCAGCCCAATCCGCCCCGCTTCCTGCGCGAGGGCGACACCGTCGAATTCACGGTCAAGGTCTCGAACCCGACCGACCAACCCCAGCGCGGCACGGTGCGGCTGACGTTCAACCACGCGCTCAATAACGACCCGGCCGACGCGCTGCTGGGCAACCTCAAGCCCGAGCGGGACTTCGACCTCCCGGCCCGGGAATCGCGCAGTTATGCCTGGCGCATCCACGTGCCGGATGGGTGCGGGTTTCTCACCTACCGGGCCGTCGGCGCGGCGGCCCGCGTCTCGGACGGCGAAGAGGGCTATCTGCCGGTGCTCGCGCGCCGGGTCCTGGTCACCGAATCATTGCCGCTGCCGATTCGCGGCCCGGCCACCAACTCGTTCACGTTCACCCGGTTGCTTGAATCCGGCGCCGCGCCGACGCGCCAGAACCAGAGCCTGGTGGCGCAGATGGTGTCCCAGCCGGCCTGGTATGCGGTGCTGGCGCTGCCTTACCTGATGGAATCCCCCTACGAATGCACCGAGCAGACTTTCAACCGCCTGTACGCCAATGCCCTGGCGCGCTTCATCGCCAATTCCAATCCCAAAATCCGCCGCCTCTTCGATCTCTGGAAGGACACGCCCGCGCTCGAAAGCCCCCTCCAGCGGAACCCGGACCTCCAGGCGGTGATGCTCGAAGAAACCCCCTGGCTGCGGCAGGCCAATCAGGAGAGCCAGGCCCGCCGCAATCTCGGCATCCTGTTCGATGACAACCGCCTCGCCTACGAACAGGAAGCCGCCTTGCAGAAGCTGGCCGGGCAGCAACTGGACGACGGCGCCTGGCCGTGGTTCCCGGGCGGGCGCGGCAATGATTACATCACGCTCTATATCACCACCGGCTTTGGCCGCCTCCGGCACCTGGGCGTGAGCCTGGACGCGCCCCCCATCCTCCGCGCGCTGCGCCGGCTGGATGCCGGGATGGCGGAACGCTATGCGCGCATCCAGAAGGGGCCGGAGCCGGAAAAGCATGTCCCCAGCGCCACGGACGCGCTGTATCTCTACGGCCGCAGCTTCTTTCGCAAAGACCTGCCGATCACGCCCCCACACCGGCCGGTGATTGACTTCTTCCTCAAGCAGTCCCGGAAGTTCTGGCTCCAGACCGACTGCCGCCAGACCCAGGGCCACCTGGCTCTCGCCCTCCATCGCTTTGGCGACCTTGACGCCGCCAACGCTTCCACGGCCCGCGACATTCTGCAATCGCTCAAGGAACGCAGCGTGCGGGATGAGGAGCTGGGCCGGTTCTGGCGCGATGCCGAGCGGAGCTGGTGGTGGTATCGCGCGCCCCTCGAGACCCAGGCCCTGATGATTGAGGCCTTTGACGAAATCCTGACCGACCCGCCGACGGTGGAGGAATGCCGGGTCTGGCTGCTCAAACAGAAGCAGACGCAGGATTGGAAGACGACGAAAGCCACCGCGGATGCCGTGTACGCGCTGCTGCTGCGCGGCCCGGACCTCCTTTCTCGCGATGCCCTCGTCCAGATGTCCCTGGGCGGCGTGGATGTGACGCCGGTTCCCGGGCCGGCGGGCGGCTCCACGAGCCCGGGCTCGGTCGCGCCCGGGCGCGGCAAGGACCTGCCGGCACCGGCGGTTGAGCCCGGCACCGGCTTCTACGAATACCGCTTTGCGCCGGATCAAATTAAGCCGAAGCTGGGGGAGATCATCGTCCGGAAGACCGACGCCGGCGTCGCCTGGGGCAGCGTGCACTGGCAATACCTGGAGGAACTGGACCAAATCACCGCCAGCACCAATACGCCGCTCAAGCTGAACAAGGCGCTCTACACCCGGGTCAACACCTCCCGGGGGCCGGTGCTGGAGCCGGCCCGGGGCCCGGTCCATGTGGGCGACGAGTTGGTCGTGCGCCTCGAATTGCGCGTGGACCGCGATATGGAGTACGTCCATCTCAAGGACCTGCGCGGCAGCGGCACTGAGCCGGTGAACGTCTTCTCGCGCTACCGGTTCCAGGACGGCCTGGCTTACTACGAAAGCACGCGCGACACCGCGAGCCACTTCTTCATTGACTACCTCCCCAAGGGAACCTACGTGTTCGAGTATTCAACCCGCGTCCAGCTTCGCGGCCAATACCAGACCGGCCCGGCGCAAATCCAATGCCTCTATGCGCCGGAATTCAACAGCCACAGCCAAAGCCTGCCGCTGACGGCGGACTAGCCCCTCCCGGCGGCGCGCGGGCGTCCTCGCCCGCTTTGGGCATGGGAACGCCCAAAACCTGCCCCTTTGCGTGGGAGTGCGAACGATTTAAGCGGGCGGGACGCCCGCGCGCCGACCCTCGACTTAATCACTGCAACGGGCGCTCAGATCCGCTTCCTGCCGGCGTGCTCACCGGACCTCAACCCCATCGAGAAAAGGTGGCGCAAGATAAAGAACTTCCTGCGGCAGGTTGAGGCCCGAACCGAGGCTGCCCGGATCGAAGCGATCGGAGCCGCTTTGGCATTGGTCATCCCCCCAAGACGCAAGAAACTGGTTTGCCGGTTGTGGCTACAGTATTTTTAATACGCTCTAATCTCCGGGAGGGGAGGGGATAAAAAGCCCGGCGCGGCCACTTCGGGATGGTTTGCCATCCGGCGGAACGGAAGTATATTGGGGCATGTTTGGCAAAGGTTTGTTGACGATCCCTCGGATTTGGCGCGGCTGTTTTCTGCTCGCCTGCATTGGCGCCGGCACTGCCCTGGCCGGGCCGGCCCTGATTATTACCAACCTGCCGCCGTATGGCTCGACGGCGAATCTTGGCGGTCTGGTGCAGGGAGTGCCGCCCGCCGAGGCCAGGGTCGCCGTCTTTATCGAGGTGCCGGGCTACGGCTGGGTAACCAAGCCCACCTGCGCGCAGCCCTTGACGCCCATTCAGCCCGACGGCAGTTGGAGCGCCGACATCACCACCGGCGGCACGGACGAGTTGGCGACGCGGATCGCCGCCCTGCTGGTCGCCACGAATTACAACGAGCCGTGTGTGCTGGGCCTTGATTTCCTGCCCACCAACGTCTGGGCCCGCGCCCTCGCCCGCGCCGTCATCACCCGCCCGTATCCCGGGCCGCGCTGGCTCCGCTTTTCCGGTTACGATTGGTGGGTAAAGAAAAGCGGTCCGGGGCCGGTCGGGCCGGGGCCCAACTACTTCTCCGACAGCCCCGACAATGTCTGGGTGGACGCCCAGGGGCGGCTGCACCTTCGGATCACCCACCGGACCAATCAATGGCAATGCGCCGAACTGGTCTCCGCGCGAACCTTCGGCTACGGCAGCTACCGCTTCCAGCTCGAGTCTCCGGCGGACGACCTCGACCCCAACGCCGTGCTCGGCCTCTTCACCTGGAGCGACGATCCCGCCTACGCCTACCGCGAGATTGATATCGAGTGCGCCCGCTGGGGCAACGCTGCCGACCCCAATAACGCCCAGTTCGTCGTGCAGCCCTATGATCAGCCCGGCCACCTCGCCCGGCTGGCGGTGCCCGCCGGGCAGACCAACGCCGCGCTTCTCTTCACGTGGGAGACCAACCGCGTGCGGTTTCAGGCCCAGCGCGGCCGCTTCTCGCCCCAACCGGCCCCGGGCGCGGTCATCACCAACTGGACCTGCTCGCTCGGCGTGCCTCAGACCGGCGATGAAAACGTCCGCCTCAACCTCTGGCTCTTCAACGGCCAGGCGCCCGCCCGGCAGCAGGAGGTCGAAGTCATCATTTCCCAGTTCCAGTTCGTGCCGCTGGACGCCCCCCGTTCCGGGCTGCTCACCAACGCCACCCGCCTCCCCGGCGGCTCCTGCCGCTTCACCCTCGAGGGGGACTTTGATCGCTGGTACCAGGTGCTGGCCTCTTCGGACCTCAACGCCTGGCAGGAGCTCGCCACCATCCTGGCCACCAACCGCAGCCTGAACTTCGAAGACTCCGCCGCCGCGGGCTTCGCGCGGCGTTTCTACCGCGTCCTGACGCTGCCCTGACCCGGCCCGGGCGCGGCGGCGCGCCCGAATGAAGCTTGCCCCCGGCGCCATCGGCGGGCAGAGTGCGCCCCATGAAATCGGCGCTCTTGTCCGGCCTGGCGCTGCTGCTGGCCCTCGCGGGCGCGGCGGCAGCGCCCGGAGTTGCCGCCGCCCCCCGGTGCGGCAAGGTCCCGGGCCTGGCCTACGTCAACCTTTCGGAGTGGGCCCGGGCCAACGGCTTTGCCGGCCGTTGGACCCGGACCAATGAGACGGTCGAGCTGCGCAAACCCGCGGCCCGTATCGCCCTGACGGTGGATTCCCGCCAAATCCAGATCAACGGCATCGCCGTCTGGCTTTTCCACCCGGTCGTGGCCCAGGCGGGCGCGGCATGGCTGTCCCGGCTGGACGCGGACCTCACCCTCCAGCCCCTGCTGTCGCCGCCGCGCGGCTCCCCCGGCGCCCGGGTGAAAACGGTCTGCCTCGACCCCGGCCACGGCGGCAAAGACCCCGGCAATCAGGCCGGCGCAAACCCGGAAAAACGCTACACCTTGTTGCTGGCGCAGGAAGTGCAAAAGCAGCTTGCGCGGGCCGGGCTGAAAGGGGTGCTCACGCGCCACAGCGACACTTTCCTCGAACTCCCGGCCCGCCCGGCGCTGGCGCAACGCAAGCGGGCCGACCTGTTCGTCAGCCTGCACTTCAACGGCGCCGCCCGCAACCCGGACACCGTGCGCGGCGCCGAAGTCTTCTGCCTGACGCCCGCGGGCCTGGCCTCGACCAATGCCGACCGCCCGGAGGCCGGCGCCAATACCTTTATCGGCAACCGGAACAACTCCCGGAACCTCTTCCTCGCCTACCAGGTGCAGGCGGCCCTGGTCCGCAATCTCGCCGCCGAAGACCGCGGCGTGCGGCGCGCGCGCTTTGCCGTGCTGCGCGATGCCGCCATGCCAGCGGTGCTGATCGAGGCGGGCTTCATGTCGCACCCCGTGGAAGGGCGCAAGATTCTTACGGCCGCCTACCGCCAGCAGATCGCGCGGGCCATCGTTGAGGGCCTGCTGGCCTATAAAAAAGCGGTGGAGCGCCCGGCTTAAAACCATGAGCATCGTCACCCGCCGCGGCGATCGGGGCCGCACCTCCCTGATGTATCAACGGCCGGTCTCCAAATGCCACGCGCGCATTGAAGCCTGCGGCGCGGTGGACGAATTAAACGCCGCTCTCGGCCTGGCCCGGGCCGCCGCCCGGAAAGCGCCGCTGCGGCGCAAACTGGCCGCCCTCCAGCAGAGCCTGGTCGCGTTGATGGGCGAACTGGCCACCCTCCCCCAGGACCTGCCGCGCTATGTGAAAGGCCAATATCCGCTCCTGACACCGAGCCAAACCGCCGAACTGGAGCAATGGATCCGGCAAATCGAGGCGGCGCCGGTTGCCCCCCGGGGCTGGGCGATGCCGGGCGCCAATACCGCCGCGGCCACCCTGGACCTCGCGCGCACCGTTTGCCGGCGCGCCGAACGACGCGTCTGCGCCCTGCAGGAAGCCCGCCAGCTCACCAACCCTGAAATCGTGATCTACCTCAACCGGCTGTCCGACCTGCTCTGGCTGCTGGCGCGCCAGGCCGAAGCCAAGCCGCCTCCCCGCCGCTCATAGCCCGACGCCGGCTGTTCCCAGCCATCCGGGGCAGCCAGGCCTTATTGCGGAATCCCATCTCGTTTTGCCTCCGCAGTGCCCCCGTTCAGGAAATAGAGGCCGAGCGGAGGAAATGGAGACCAAAATGAGGGAAAATGACCTTGGGATGGGGCTGAAATGGCCAACCGGGAAGGCATTTCCAGCAGAGCTCTTCTAAACCACTCTAATTACGCGAGAAAGGCTCAAACCGCAGCCGGATTTCAGCCGAAACGATGCTGTTGAGCCGCCCAGCCATACCCCAACGCACCATTGGAGGTAGTGTCCTAAAAGTTCTGCAAAAAGCAGCGGGTCATGGTAAGCCACTGGGGTGAATAAAGAACCCAGAAACGAAAGGCAAAGAACCATGACCCGAAAGGTTGGAAAGAACGTAAAGACAGTAGCATTGGAGTTGGAAGAAGTGAAGCAGGCCTTAATGGCACAGAAGGATTTTTTAGTGCCGGTGGTGCAACAGACGATGCAGGCGATGCTGGAGTTGGAGATGGAAGAG